>JACCDI011833987.1_pt1 | contig 36448 bp, 33 predicted proteins | sample 7442791 | NCBI WGS metagenome assembly JACCDI01 (sample SAMN15323434, study PRJNA562643) | freshwater metagenome | isolation source: river surface water | place: USA:Blue River Watershed | collected 2017-08-15 | reverse complement strand
GCCTGCGCAGCTAGAAGCAGTTGAACTTCCTAAACGCAGTGCGAAGAAGGGGATTCGCTCGCTGTTCAGTCGAGTGAAGTTTGACCCTGAGAATTTAGATGAACTGGAAGACACTCTGATTCAGGCTGACTTTGGGGTTGACTCTGCCGCGAAGATTGTTGACGAGGTAAAGGCTCGCGCCAAGAAGCAAGGTGCTAAGACCGATAAAGATTTGAAAGATATACTTGCCGCGGTTTTAGAACAAAATCTTGAGCACTCAGCCAAGGCGCTGAACCTCAGCGATGGCAAGACCCCATACGTGATTCTTGTTGTTGGAGTTAATGGCGTGGGTAAGACCACCACTATTGGCAAGCTCGCGAATTGGTTGGTTCAGGGCGGCTTCAAGGTAGTAATTGGTGCTGCCGATACTTTCCGCGCGGCAGCTGTTGATCAGGTTGCAACCTGGGCCCAGCGTGCTGGGGCATCGCTTATTCGCCCAAAGCAGGAGGGTCAGGACCCGGCATCGGTGGCATTTGAAACTGTTGATGAGGCAATCAAGCAGGATGCCGACATCGTGATTATCGACACAGCAGGTCGCCTGCAAAACAAGGCGGACCTAATGAATGAGCTAGACAAGATTCGACGAGTCATCGAAAAGCAAGCCACCATCAGCGAGGTGCTCCTGGTGCTTGATGCAACCACCGGTCAAAACGGATTAACTCAAGCCAAGGCCTTTGCCGAGGTAGCCAATGTCACCGGCGTGGTGCTTACCAAACTAGATGGCACCGCCAAGGGTGGAATTGTTTACTCAATTCAACGAGAGCTTCAAATTCCTGTGAAACTGGTAGGTGTTGGTGAAGGCATCGATGACTTCGCTTTTTTTGACGCCAAAGAATTTGCCAACGGTCTAGTGAATTAGAAAGGGGAGTGATGTTCGGGAATCTTTCGGATCGTCTTATTGAGACGTTCAAAAATCTTCGCAGCAAGGGCAAGCTAAGCCCAGCTGACATCGATGCAACCCTTCGTGAAATTCGCCGGGCTCTGCTTGAGGCAGACGTGGCGCTTGATGTCGTGAAAAACTTCACCACTTCGGTTCGCGAACGCGCACTCGGCGATGAAGTTTCCAAAGCTCTTAACCCTGCGCAACAGGTAGTACAAATCGTTAATGAAGAGCTCGTCAAGATTCTTGGTGGGCAGCAGCGCAAACTTTCTTTTGCCAAGACCGCACCAACCGTAATCATGCTTGCCGGCCTGCAGGGATCGGGTAAAACAACTCTTGCCGGAAAACTTGCCAAGTGGTTGAAAGACCAGGGTCAAACACCAATCTTGGTTGCCGCTGACTTGCAGCGACCAAATGCGGTGAATCAGCTGCAGGTCGTTGGAGAAAGAATTGATGTTCCGGTTTTTGCTCCTGAGCCAGGTAATGGCGTTGGTAACCCGGTCAACGTAGCCAAGGACTCAATCAAACACGCAAAGCAAAAGATGTTCAGCGTGGTCATCGTTGACACCGCTGGTCGTTTGGGAATCGACGAAGAGTTGATGACTCAGGCAAAAGATATTCGCAAGGCAGTAGACCCAGACGAAGTTCTTTTTGTGATTGACTCGATGATTGGTCAAGACGCAGTCAACGTTGCAAAAGCATTTGATGATGGCGTTGGCATCACAGGTGTAGTACTTACCAAGCTCGATGGCGATGCTCGCGGTGGTGCGGCGCTATCGGTGGCATCAGTTACTGGCAAGCCAATCTTGTTTGCATCAAATGGCGAGGCCATGGATGCCTTTGAACCGTTCTACCCGGATCGCATGGCCAGCCGAATCCTTGACATGGGTGACGTGCTGACTCTTATTGAGCAAACTCAAAAGAATTTCGACGAGACCGAAGCGCGCGCCATGGCCGAGAAGCTGGCCAAGGAAACCTTCACACTTGAAGACTTTCTAGACCAGATGCAGCAGCTCAAGAAAATGGGCTCGCTCAAGAGCATGTTGGCGATGATGCCGGGTGCCGGTCAGATGCGTCAGCAACTCGAAAACTTTGACGAGAAAGAAATCGATCGCACCGAGGCGATCATTCGTTCGATGACCCCGGCCGAGCGTCGTCAGCCAAAAATTTTGAATGGTTCACGTCGTTCGCGCATTGCCAAGGGTTCCGGCATGACTGTCACCGATGTGAACTCGCTGGTCAACCGTTTTGAGCAGGCGGCCAAGATGATGAAGACCGTGGCCAAGGGTGGCGTGCCACAGATGCCTGGAATGCCAGGCATGCCGGGTATGGGCGGTGGCTTCGGGGGCGGAAAATCCAAGGCCAAGGAGAAGAAAAAAGGCTCAAAGTCGGGTAATCCGGCAAAACGTGCCGCCGAAGAAGCAGCCCGCGCGCTGGGGCAGAATCCTGGCGAGAGTGCATCGGGGTCTGGTTCGGCCTTTGGTTTGGGCTAGGCCAGCAATAACTAACTAGCGCCACGCCCGATTTTCTGGCAGAATAGAGCGGTTGTCGCCGTTTGACCCTCTAACCAAACGATTACGACAACCCACAGAGCTTTTTCTTCCGAGTGTGCCCCCACGCTCACGGTAGATCGTTCGCCTCAATACGAATAATCAGGAGCAATACGTTGGCTGTAAAAATCCGCCTAGCACGTCACGGAAAAATCCGTACCCCGCACTACCGCATCGTTGTGGCTGACTCACGTACACACCGTGATGGTCGCGTGATCGAAGAAATCGGTCGCTACGTACCGACCAACAACCCATCAATCATTGAAGTTAATTCTGAGCGTGCTCAGTACTGGCTTGGCGTTGGCGCACAGCCAACCGAGCAGGTTGCAGTTCTTCTAAAGCTGACTGGTGACTACCAGGCATCAAAGGGTGACAAGACCGCGAAGAACACCGTAAAGCTTGCAGAGCCTAAGGCTGAGTTCGTAATCGACACCAAGAAGAAGACCGTACTTGTTCCTAAGGAGCAAGTTGCTGCAAAGAAGGCTGCACCAGCTGAGGCTGAGGCATCAACTCCTGCAGAAGACGTAATCTCAGAGGCTGCAGACGCAGCTGACGAAGCAGTTGCATCAGTTGAAGATGCAGTTGCAGAAGTTGCAGATGAGACTCCAGAAGCTCCAGCCGCTGAAGAAGCCGCTGTAGTTGAAGAAGCTCCTGCTGCATCAGAAGAGGCTTAATAAGTGTTAGCCGCTGCGCTCGAGCACCTAGTCAAAGGCATCGTCGACAATCCTGAAGACGCTACCGTGACTGCACGCACAACCTCGCGAGGAGACTTGCTTGAGGTGCACGTGCACCCAGATGATCTGGGTCGTGTGATCGGGCGCAACGGCCGCACAGCCAAAGCACTGCGTACTGTCGTGAATGCTCTTGCCGATGGCAAGAAGGTACGCGTCGACGTGGTGGACACCGATTTCTAGTAAGACCACGCTCCGTGTTGGCCGATTGGTCAAGGCTCACGGCCTAAAGGGAGCGTTCAAACTGGAGCTGTACACCGATAGTCCTGATACGCGTTTCAAGACCGGAGCGGTGCTCAATCTTCAGGTTCCAGAATCTTCGCCATGGTTTGGAAAAACCGTATCGGTGAAAGAACTTCGCTATTACAACGCTGCACCGGTTCTATTTCTAAATGAAGTAGAAGACCGCAACGCTGCAGACACTTTGGTCAAAGCAATTCTTTTGGTTGATGCAGATCTTGAAGTTCTGCCTGAAGAACCAGATGCCTGGTACGACCACCAACTGGTTGGACTAAAAATTATTCGCGATGGAATCGAAATCGGTAAGGTCGTGCGCGTTGAACACCTGCCTGCTCAAGATTGTCTAGCAATTGAAACCGCAACCGGCGAAGTGTTGATGCCATTCATCAAGGCTTTTGCCCCTACGGTTGACGTGGCCAAAGGCGAGATCACAGTGACCCCACCTGGCGGTCTCTTCGAAGAACTACCAGAGGACTAATCATGCGTATCGATCTAGCACTGGTAGAGCGCGGCCTGGCAAGATCAAGGAATCACGCATCTTCGCTGGTGGAATCAAATCGAGTTTTAGTCAACGGCAAAGCCGCAAAAAAATCCTCACAAAATGTTGATGACGATGCCAAAATTTCTGTTCTGGATGCAGTTGACTATGTTTCGCGGGCTGGCCACAAACTAGCCAAGGCACTAGATGTTTTTACTGAGATTGACTTGGTTGGCAAAACCGCCCTAGACGTCGGCGCCTCTACCGGTGGCTTCACCGATGTGCTTTTGCGCAGGGGAGTCGAAAAGGTTTTTGCAATTGACGTAGGTCACGAGCAGATGGTGGAGCAGCTTTTTGAGCATCCAAAGGTTATTTGTGTTGAGGGTTTCAACGCCCGCGAGTTAAGCCCAGAGACTCTTTCTCAGCGCACCGGAATTCCGCAGTCGCACATCAACATCGATGTCGTGGTTGGCGACCTTTCCTTTATCTCGCTTACCTTGGTTTTGGCGCAGATGCTATCTGTGGCCCCTCGCGCAGAATTTGTGCTCTTGGTCAAGCCGCAGTTTGAGGTGGGCAAGCAGTCGCTGAGCGCACACGGACTGGTCAACGACCACAACCTTCGCGCCGGTGCCATTAAGCAGGTTGCCGACGAGGCGGCCAAGCTTGGCATGGGAATCCGCGGACTAGAGCGCAGTGAACTGCCTGGTACTCACGGGAATGTTGAGTATGTTTTGTGGATTAGTCCCAATGAGCCTGTAAATCAGTCAAAATGGACAGACAGGATTGAATCGGTAGCGAAGGAGACCAAATGAGCCCAGCTCTAGATGGCCAATCTCGCTTCGTTCTTGTGGTTGCGCACACTGGTCGCAACGATGCCGTCTCGGCAGCTCAGGTTGCTATTGAGCAACTGCACTCGGCTGGAATTACTCCGGTATTGACTGCATCGGATCTTGAAGACCTAAGAGCGCACGTTTCAAACCAGTTACTTACGGCTTCGGCACTTGAGAATGTCAAGGTTTTAGAATCCGATTGCAAAATGACCGATCTTGAATTGGTAGTCGTGCTTGGTGGCGACGGAACAATTCTTAAGGCCGCCGAGATTGTCAGGGAACACTCAATTCCTTTGATGGGTATCAACCTTGGACACGTTGGCTTCCTAGCCGAATCAGAGCGCGAAGAATTCGCCGAAGCAGTCCACCGAGTTGTTGAGCGCGACTACGTCATCAAGGAACGCTTGACCATAGATGTTGCGGTCATTGTTGACGGCAAAGAAGTTTTCCGAACCTGGGCGCTTAACGAAGCTACCGTTGAGAAGAGCGCCAGTGAGCGAATGCTTGAGGTAGTAATTGAGGTAGAGGGTCACCCGCTATCAAGTTTTGGTTGCGACGGTATCGTCATGTCAACCCCAACCGGCTCAACTGCTTATGCGTTCTCGGCTGGTGGCCCGGTAGTTTGGCCTTCGGTAGATGCGCTCTTGGTTGTGCCAATTAGTGCGCACGCACTTTTTGCTCGCCCTTTGGTTGTTAAGCCAAACGCAATGATTGCGGTTGAGGTTCTGCAGCGCAGTTCTGGCGATGGCGTGCTTTGGTGTGATGGCCGACGCAGTTGGCAGTTGCCAACTGGTGCCCGCGTTGAAGTAACCAAATCAGCAACCCCGGTAAAGCTTGCTCGCCTGCGCACCAGCACCTTCACTGATCGCCTGGTTAAGAAATTCTCGTTGCCGGTTGCTGGCTGGCGTGGCCCAGACGAGTCCTCGAAATAGGCGTTACTCGTGATTGAAGAAATCTACATCCGTGATTTGGGTGTCATTCAAGAAGCGCGACTTTCCTTTGGCCCAGGCCTAACCGTCATTACCGGTGAAACCGGTGCCGGAAAAACCATGGTGCTTTCCGCATTGGGTTTGTTGCTCGGCGAGCGTTCTGACAGCTCATCGATTCGTCGCGGTCAAGAACAGGCATTCGTTGAAGGTCGCTGGTTTCTCAAAAGCAACACCGATGCAGCGACCCAGGTAGCCGAACGTCTTGCTGAAGCTGGTGCAGAGATTTCTGACGGCGAGCTGATCATGAATCGCTCAGTTTCCAGCGAGGGCCGTGGCCGGGCATCGGTGTCCGGTAAGGCTGCGCCAATAAACCTGCTTAGCGAGCTAGGTGAGAAGTTGGTTGTGGTTCACGGTCAAGCTGATCAGATTCGACTAAAAAGCGCCATTGCCCAACGCGAGGCACTGGATCAATTTGCCGGAGTGGCACAACTTCTTGCTGACTACCAATCTCACTTCCAAGCCTGGAAGTTGTCTAGTCAGAAACTAAACGAGATTCAGTCGGCGCTTGATGAGCGCGCCAGAGAAGCGGCCCAGCTTCGTGCCGCCGTTGACGAACTTGAGGCTGCGGATCCAAAGCCGGGTGAAGATCAAGAACTCACCGATAAAGCCAACCGTCTAACTCACGTTGAAGAGCTTCGAATTGCCGCTAGCGCCGCTCATGAGGCAATCTCTAGCGAAACCTTTGACGGAGCAACCGATGCAATTGGTCTGATTGGAATTGCACGTCGTGCTCTTGAGCAAGTATCCGCGCACGACCAGGAACTCGAAAAAATTGCGGAGTCGCTAAAGCAACTCGGTTACCAACTAAACGATCTCTCAGCAGAGATTTCAGGGTATCTAGATGGACTAGACGGCGATTCGGCTCGCGAACTTGAGACCATTCAGGAGCGCCGTGCCGTACTTAACACTTTGCTGAGAAAGTATGGTCCAACTCTTGAAGACGTAATCAAGATGCGCGAGACCGCCAGTGATCGCCTTTTGGAACTTGATTCCTCATCTGATTTGATTGAACAGCTGCAGCAGCAAGTTGAGCAAGAGCACCAGGCCATGACCTTGGCCGCCGAAAAGCTTTCTGCTGCTCGCAGCAAGGCAGCGAAGCAACTTGCTGAGCAAGTAACCGCTGAACTCGCCGCATTGGCTATGGTCGGTTCAACTCTTGTAGTTGACGTCGTTGAGGCGGCAGAGTTCGGGACATATGGTAAAGATCAGGTTTCGATCCAACTTTCTTCGTATCCGGGTGCCGAACCAAGGCCGCTAGGTAAAGGCGCCAGCGGTGGTGAGCTTTCGCGAATCATGCTTGCGATTGAAGTTGTCTTGGCGCAATCTGAGCAAGCGCCAACTTTCATCTTCGACGAAGTAGACGCCGGTGTCGGCGGTGCCGCAGCAATTGAAGTGGGGCGTAGGCTCGCCATGCTGGCCAAGCAAGCACAGGTAATTGTGGTGACTCACCTGGCCCAGGTGGCTGCCTATGCAAATCAGCACCTCCGAGTTCTAAAAAATAGCACCGATGAATTCACCGCAACCGATGTCGTTGCCCTGAATAACGAAGACCGAGTAAACGAACTGGCTCGCATGCTCTCGGGCATGCCTGAATCTGACTCCGGTCGCACTCACGCGGCTGAATTGCTCGCTAAAGCTCACGCCGAATTCGCCTAAATCCCACTCATTTAAAGGTCGTCAGCATGTCGCTGGGTCATCGGGGTTGGGGTTCGCTGGTAGGGTTAAATTCCATGGCAGAAGCAATGGATTCCGGTATCACACGTCACATTTTCGTCACCGGAGGTGTTGCATCATCACTTGGTAAGGGCCTAACCGCCTCCAGTCTTGGCAACCTACTTCGCGCCCGCGGCCTCAAAGTCGTAATGCAAAAACTGGATCCCTATCTAAATGTGGATCCCGGCACAATGAACCCTTTTCAGCACGGTGAGGTTTTTGTCACCGATGACGGTGCCGAAACAGATCTTGATATCGGCCACTACGAGCGTTTTCTTGACATTAACCTTGGTCAGTCAGCCAACGTAACCACCGGGCAGATTTACTCAACAGTGATTGCTCGTGAGCGCCGCGGTGAGTATTTGGGTGACACCGTTCAGGTTATTCCACACATTACCAACGAGATTAAGCGCCGCATGCGTTTACAGTCGCACGATGTGCCGGCACCAGATGTGATCATCACCGAGATTGGTGGCACCGTTGGCGACATTGAATCGCAGCCTTTTATTGAGGCCGCTCGACAAATTCGTCACGAGGTTGGTCGCGACAACGTCTTCTACATTCACGTTTCACTCGTTCCTTACCTAGCAGCATCTGGTGAGCTCAAGACCAAGCCAACTCAGCACTCGGTGGCCACCCTTCGATCAATTGGTATTCAGCCTGACGCGGTGGTCTGCCGCACCGATCGCGCGCTGCCAGATTCAATAAAGAACAAGATTGCCTTGATGTGCGACATCGATAAGAAAGCGGTTATCACAGCCGCAGACGCATCAAGCATCTATGACGTCCCTACCGTACTTAACGAGGAGGGCCTAGACACTTACGTTATCGAGCGCCTAGGGCTCAAGGAAAAAGCCGGTGAAGTTGACTGGAGCCGTTGGCAGGGAGTGCTTGATGCGGTTCACAACCCCAAGCACGAAGTTCGAATTGGCCTCGTGGGCAAGTACATTGACCTTCCTGATGCCTACCTATCGGTTACCGAGGCAATTCGTGCCGGTGGTTTCGCCAACATGGCAAAGGTCAACATCAAGTGGATCGCCTCCGACGATTGTGAAACAGAAGAAGGCGCGCGCGAGGCACTTGCCGATGTTGACGCAATCTGCATTCCCGGTGGATTTGGCGTTCGTGGCATTGAGGGTAAGCTTGGCGCCTTGAAATTTGCTCGCGAAAACAAGATTCCTGCCTTGGGCCTATGCCTTGGTCTGCAGTGCATGGTTATTGAATACGCCAGAAACGTAGTTGGCCTGGAAGGCGCATCCTCAACCGAGTTTGATGAAGACGCAAAGTACCCGGTAATTGCGACAATGGCTGAGCAGGTGGACATCATTGCTGGTGGAGACATGGGTGGAACAATGCGACTTGGTTTATACACCGCAAAGTTAAAGCCAGGCTCGATTGTGGCTGAGGTTTATGGCTCAGAGTCCGTTGATGAACGTCACCGTCATCGCTACGAAGTAAACAACACCTACCGAGACCAAATCTCGGCCAAGGGTTTGGTGTTCTCTGGAACTTCACCAGACGATCACCTAGTTGAGTTTGTTGAACTTCCTCGCGAGGTTCACCCATACTACGTAGCCACTCAGGCTCACCCTGAATTCCGTTCTCGTCCAACTAAAGCCCACCCGCTATTCAAGGGTCTGGTAGTTGCCGCGATTGAGCGCCAAGCTTCGAACAAATTGTTCGAGGTATCCGGTTCTTAGAAGCTATGCCAAAAGACCAAAACGCCTCGCTTAGTGTTTCTAGGCGAGACGTTGTCTTTCACGGAAAAATTTGGGACGTGGTCAGCGAAACTTTCGACTACCAAGGCCAGAAATTGGTTCGCGAATTCGTGGCCCACCCGGGAGCGGTTGCGGTAATCGCACTTAACGAGCAACAAGAAATTTTGCTAATCAAGCAGTATCGCCACCCGGTCCGTGAGTACCTCTGGGAAGTCCCGGCAGGCTTATTGGATATGCCGGGTGAATCTCGCCTAGAGGCAGCCAAGCGTGAGCTGTTGGAAGAAACCGGATACATCGCGAACGACTGGCAAGAGCTGATTGAATTTCACACAACTCCAGGTGGCAACGATGAAACCATCTCAATTTTTCTTGCTAAAGATCTCAGGTTGCAGGGCCACGATTTTGAACTAGAGGGTGAAGAGGTGGACCTTGAGGTTCGCTGGGTACCACTAGCCGATGTGCTCTCAAGTGTCATGCAATCACAAATGCGCAGCCCAAGCGCAGGATACGGAATCATGGCACTTGCTCATCAGCTTGGTGTGAGTATCAATGACTGAAAATCAAATACCAAAACTGGTAGACGCATACCTGAGACACCTAACCATCGAACGTGGAATGGCCAAGAACACGATTGCCGCTTATCGCGCCGACCTAGCCAGATACGTTGCCTTTTTAGAGACCAAAGGCATCAACTCTCCAGGTCAGATCACAGAACTTGTCATCACCGATTTTGCCGAGTCGCTGAAAGTTACATCGGGGTTGATTTCTAGTTCCGTGGCTCGTGTCTTAGCCGGCGTGCGAGGACTGCATAAATTTTGGCTTCTCGAAAACATCACTCCCGGGGATGTCGCCGCGGCGGTCAAGCCACCCAAGAGTCCACGAAATCTGCCGAAGGCCATAACCGTTGAGCAGATTGAGAAGCTACTTGCTGCAGCGGGACCCGACCCAGCCGATGAAAGCGCGATGGCAGCCGATCCCATAAGAGTCCGCGATAGAGCGATGCTAGAGCTTCTCTACGCCACCGGTGCTCGCATTAGTGAGCTAATCAACCTAGATCTAGATGACCTGGTAGACCCAACCCTGGTTCGGCTGTTTGGAAAGGGCTCCAAGGAGCGGATTGTGCCGGTGGGTGGTTACGCTCAGCGCGCCCTGGAGGCTTATCTGGTCAGGACTAGGCCAACCCTGGTGGGCAAGGGCAAAGGCACTCCAGCACTGTTCTTGAATCAGCGCGGTGGCAGACTAAGTCGCCAGAGCGCCTGGCAGATAATCAGCGAGGCTGCCAGAGTTGCAGAAATCCCGGGGGAGATCTCGCCACACACCTTTAGGCACTCATTTGCCACCCATCTGCTGGAGGGCGGGGCCGACGTCCGCGTAGTTCAGGAGTTGCTGGGGCACTCATCGGTGGCCACCACCCAGATCTACACCCTGGTCACGGTGGATAAACTGCGGGAAATCTACGGAACAGCGCACCCGCGCGCACGCCGCTAAGCCACCCGCTCGCACGCCGCGGGCCAACCTAAACGGCCTGCTGCCGGATTTTTGGGCTCGCCCCGGCAGGTAGGCTAGAAGCCGATTCAAACGTAATTTCGGGAGGAAATCATGGCTAAGGCAACCGCGGATACCCGCTTCGCCACCCCAAAGCCGTTGAAGTCCCATGGCCCGGCGCGCATCATCGCAATGTGCAATCAAAAGGGTGGCGTTGGTAAGACCACCACGTCAATCAACATGTCAGCAGCGCTCGCCGAATACGGGCGCAAGGTTCTGCTGATTGATTTTGATCCCCAGGGTGCGCTATCGGCAGGCTTAGGCATCAACGCCCACGATGCCACCACAATTTACGACCTGATGCTCGATCGCACGATTGATCCACACAGCGCGATTCAACACACCGATAATCCAAACCTTGATGTGATTCCGGCAAACATTGAACTCTCAGCTGCTGAGATGAAATTGGTCAATGAAATCGCTCGCGAACAGATTCTGGCAAGAATCCTCAAGCAAGTTGCTGATGATTACGACGCCATCATTATTGACTGCCAGCCATCCCTTGGTCTGCTAACCGTGAACGCACTCACCGCGGCCCACGGTGTGATTATTCCGCTGGCCACCGAATTTTTTGCGCTTCGTGGTGTAGCAATCCTTGAAGACATCATCGGAAAAGTAAAAGAGGGATTGAACCCTGCGCTGCAATTGGATGGCATTTTGGCAACCATGGTCGACAACCGCACTTTGCACTCTCGTGAAGTGCTTGATCGCCTGAAGGAAGCGTTCGGTGAAAAACTTTTCAAGTCTGTTGTGCACCGAACCGTAAAGTTCCCTGACGCCACCGTTGCCCAGGAGCCAATTACAGCCTTTGCTCCAAACTCCGATGCGGCAGAGGTTTACCGATCGGTTGCTAAGGAGTTGGTTGCCCGTGGCTGTGTTGCTTAACTCTGACCTAACTCACGAATCAGATAAGGGCTCTGGCTTTGCCGTAAAGCTAGGCAACTTTGACGGACCGTTTGACCTTCTGCTTTCGCTCATCTCAAAGCACGAGATGGACATCACAGAAATTGCACTCAGCAAGGTCACCGATGAATTCATTTCTTACCTTAAGACTCTTGATGAAGAAGAAGAGATGGATCAGGCCAGTGAATTCTTGGTGATTGCAGCCACACTGCTTGATCTAAAGATCGCCGGTCTACTGCCAAAGGGTGAAGTTGTAGATGCCGAAGATGTTGCTTTGCTTGAGGCCCGAGACCTGCTGTTCGCTCGATTGCTGCAGTACCGCGCATTCAAAGAGATCTCCAGCTACTTCAGCACAGCAATGGCCCTCGAGGCCATGCGCATTCCTCGAGATGTTCCATTGGAAGAGCGCTTCCGCAAGCAGCAGCCAGAACTTGTTTGGAAAATGACTCTTGAAGAGTTTGGCATTCTGGCGCAAGACACCCTAACTCCGCGCGAGATTCCATCGGTTGGTCTAACTCACCTGCATGCCCCTCGCGTTAGCATTCGTGAGCAGGCTCGTGAAGTTGTGATGATGTTGAAGCGCTCCGTACGGATGACTTTCCGTGAACTTATTGGCTCAATCAAGGATCGCGCCATCGTCGTTGCCCGATTCCTATCGGTGCTTGAGCTTTACCGACTTTCTGCAATCTCATTCGAGCAAGAGGAGCCACTTGGCGACATCAAACTCGCTTGGAGTGCCGAAAACTTTGATGATGAAAAACTAGCCAACCTTGGAGCTGACTATGACTCTTGATGAAGTAACACCAGCAGCAGAAGCGGCCGAGGTGCAAGATGAGCTCGAAGCGCAAGAAGTTGTGGTCGAAGAGGTTGCGCAGTTAACTCCCAGCGAAATTGTTGACCAGCTGGAGCCTGTCACGGCGGACAACCTTCGCTCAGCAGTCGAGGCAATCTTGATGATTACCGACGCGCCGATTTCAATCGTTGCAATTGCCACCGCTCTTGAACGTCCGGTCACTGAGATTCGCGATGCCATTAACTCATTGAAAGCTGACTACGACGGGGCAGAAGGGCAGACCCCGCGCGGTTTTGAACTACGCGAAGTAGGAGGCGGTTGGCGTATCTATGTGCGTGCCGACTTTGACTGGGCGGTGAAGATGTTTGTGGCAAACGAGAACCCAACAAAGTTGAGTCAAGCCGCACTTGAGACGCTTGCGGTCATCGCTTACAAACAACCAATTTCTCGCGGTCAGATTGCCTCAATTCGTGCGGTGAATGTTGACTCGGTGGTTCGCACATTGCACAGCCGCGGACTAATTACAGAGCTGTACACCGATTCAGAATCTGGTGCAATCCACTACGGAACCGCACCGCTGTTGCTGGAGGTTTTGGGCATTAACTCCCTCGATGAGTTGCCGTTAATTAGCCCGTACCTTCCTGATGCGAACAGCAACTTCGATGCCGTCTAACATGGGCAGCAACGCAGAAACTGAGGGTGTAAGACTTCAGAAGGTAATGGCAGCCGCGGGCGTTGCTTCACGTCGCGTATGCGAAGACATGATTACCCAAGGTCGCGTAAAAGTTAACGGCAAGGTTGTCACCGAGCTAGGCACTCGAATCAATCCAGATGTCGACAAGGTAACCGTGGGCGGAACTCCGGTGCAGTTAGATAACTCTCGGGTATACCTTGCTCTCAACAAGCCTCGCGGAGTAGTCAGTTCAATGGCTGATGAAAATGGCAGACCAGATCTATCGCAATTTGTCGAAGGATACGACCGAGTATTCAATGTGGGTCGGTTGGACTCAGAGACTACCGGGCTGATTATCATGACTAACGATGGCGACTTGGCACATAAGTTGGCTCATCCAAAATTTGGTGTAACCAAAACTTACGTAGCTCGAGTTGAGGGAGTGGTTACTCCTGCGATTATTCACAAACTGCTCAGTGGCTTTGAACTTGAAGATGGAATGATCAAGGCCGATAAAGCACACGTGGTTGATGTTCAGCCAGGTGAAAGCCTCGTTGAAATTGTGCTTCACTCTGGTCGCAACCGCATTGTTAGACGCATGTTTGATTTCGTTGGGCACCCGGTGGTGGGGCTCGTGCGCCGGCAGTTTGGTCCAATTCAACTCGGCCCACTAAAAGAGGGCCGAATTCGTGAGCTAAGTAAAATAGAGGTTGGCGCGCTTTTGAAAGCTGCCGAGGGCGAGGTAAAGCGCGCGCCAAGGCCGGCAAACAAGAGAGCTGCTGCTCAGCCGGCTCGTGGAAAGAGGAAGTAACATGGCAATCCGCGCAATTCGTGGTGCTATTCAGCTCGATGTTGATGAGCGTGAGCACCTCTTAAAGTCCACTGCCGAATTGCTAACCAAGACTCTGCACGCCAACAACATCGATTCCGGACAACTAGTTTCCATTTTCTTCACCGCCACGCCAGATGTCACCAGCGAGTTTCCTGCGGTTGCCGCACGCGAACTTTCTCTTGGAGATGTTCCACTCATGTGTTTTGTGGAAATGGATGTTATCGGCGCATTGCCGCGAACTATTCGCATCATGATCATGGCCGAGACAGACAAGAGCCGGGCCGAAATACAGCACGTTTATCTTCGTGGCGCAACTGCACTTCGTCAGGACATCGCACAGTGACAAATTTCACTGGCGAAGTCCGCATCGTTGGTGCCGGTCTGCTCGGAACAAGCATTGGTTTAGCTCTGACCAAGCAGGGTATTGATGTTGCGATTGCGTCTAAATCACCCAAAAGCGTTGATATTGCGATTAGTTACGGTGCTGGACGTGCCGTTCGCGAAGATGATTCGCCAAAACTTATCGTGGTGTGTGTTCCGCCGCAACTCACTGCGCAAATTGTCGCCGAAGAATTAATTGCCTTTCCGGATGCGATAGTCACTGACGTCGCCAGCGTCAAGGCGGGAATCCTGAAGGAGCTCGAAAGATTAGCTGCTCCAACCGATCGATACGTTGGCTCTCACCCAATGGCCGGCCGTGAGCGAGGCGGAGCAATCGCTGGTCGGGCGGATCTATTTGTTGGCCGCCCGTGGGTGATCACACCAAACTCAAAATCATCACCAGCCGGAATCAAAATTGTCGCTGAGCTTGCTCAAGCGCTAGAAGCATCGGTTATCACAGTGTCACCAAAGGATCACGACAGGGCAGTAGCTTTGGTGTCGCACGTTCCTCAGTTGGTGTCTAGTTTGCTGGCAGCAAGGTTGGTCGATGCAAACCAGGCAGATGTTAATCTTGCCGGCCAAGGGTTGCGCGATACAACCCGAATTGCAGCCAGTGATCCAGAGTTGTGGGTTCAGATTTTGCAAGCCAATTCGACAGAGGTGAAAAGCGTACTTGAATCTCTAGCAGTAGATCTTGGCAACGTTATTGATGCTTTAGCAGATGTTGATTCTGAAGCCGGAATCGCCCAACTTCGCAAGGCGCTAAAAGATGGCAATGCCGGAGTCGAAAAGATTCCGGGCAAGCACGGAACTAAGCACTCCACCTACGCACAAATTATCGTCATGATTGATGACCAGCCAGGAGAATTGGCACGCCTTCTCACTGAAGTCGGTGAAATTGGTATCAACCTCGAAGAGCTAAAACTTGAGCACTCACCAAGCGCACAAATTGGTTTGGTCGAACTTTACGTTGTACCTTCTGCTGAGTCAGCGCTAATTGCCGATCTGCAAGAGCGTGGTTGGCGAATCGCCTAATGGCCACCAAAATCATCGCGATTGATGGCCCGGCTGGATCTGGAAAATCAAGCGTTAGTAAGCAGGTCGCCCGCGAACTAGGTTTTGGCTACCTAGACACCGGGGCTGCCTATCGTGCACTTGCCTGGGCCTGCTTGAATCATGATGGATTCTCAGTAGATCAGCTTTCCAGTGTGAACCTGGCTCAGGTCTTTGACTACCAAATATCCACTGACCCCGATAATTTCTGGGTAAAAGTTGGCAACAACGATGTAACCGCCGCGATTCGCGAGCCACAGGTAGCCGAGTTTGTAAGCCAGGTGGCCCGCATTCCTGAGGTTAGATCATTCATGAAGGCCCTGACTCACCGCCTGGTTGCCGAGTCCGGTAAGCCAGCGGTTGTGGTTGAAGGTCGAGACATCACTACTGTGGTTGCCCCGGATGCTCCAATTCGCCTCTTACTTACTGCCAGCGAAGAGGTTAGACTGAAGAGACGCTCAGCGGAACTTTCTGAAAGCTCCGCGGCAAGCGTTATGCGTCAGGTTTCGGAACGTGACGCCAGCGACTCAAAGGTCGTTGATTTTATGACACCAGCTCCTGGTGTCCAACTCGTGGATACATCTGATCTCAATTTCAATCAGTCGGTTTCGGCCGTGATTGCGCTTATTGAGCAGGGTTTGTCCTAAGGATTAAGAATGAATGAAGAAGAATTCCTAGCGGAACCGGCAGCACCGGAGTTTATCGAGCGCCTGAAAAGCATGAGCAGCGATGAAGAAGAGTCGCGCGCACGTGTTCTGCGTTCCGGCCTAGAGGACTACGACCTAGATGAGGAAGACTTTGACGTTCTTGAAGGCAGTGAAGAACTTGCCGATGGTCACTACTTTTTGCCTGCCCTTCCGGTTCTGGCAATTGTTGGGCGCCCAAACGTTGGAAAGTCTGCGCTGGTTAACCGAATCCTTGGTCGTCGCGAAGCGGTGGTCGAAGACAAGCCTGGGGTAACCCGTGACCGTGTCTCCTACAAGGCTGAATGGAACGAGCGTAAGTTCACTTTGGTTGACACCGGTGGCTGGGAACCAGACGCCCGCGGCATTGATAAGTCCGTCGCGATTCAGGCTGAGATTGCTGTTGAACTAGCGGATGCTGTTTTGTTTGTAGTTGATGCCATGGTTGGTGCAACCAGCACCGATGAGCGAGTTGTAAAAATGCTTCGTGCCTCAGGCAAGCCGGTAATTTTGGTTGCCAACAAAATTGATGATGCTCGCCAGGAACCTGAAGCCGCTAATCTTTGGTCTTTAGGACTGGGAGAGCCATTCCCGGTTTCAGCCGTGCACGGTCGCGGCGTTGCCGACATGCTTGATGCGGCCATGAAGGTCTTGCCTAAAATTTCCAACGTTGCTAAAGAGGAAATTGGTGGACCACGTCGCGTGGCACTCATCGGTCGCCCGAATGTAGGAAAATCTTCACTGCTAAACAAGGCAGTTGGTTCGGAGCGTGCCGTGGTAAACGATCTAGCCGGGACCACTCGCGACCCAATCGACGAACAAGTTGAACTTGGTGGCAAGGCCTGGCGTTTTGTAGACACCGCAGGTATTCGCCGACGTGTTCACCTTGCCCAGGGCGCAGACTTTTATGCTTCGCTTCGCACGGCCGCAGCGCTTGAGCGCGCCGAGGTTGCGGTAGTGCTTTTTGATGTCACTCAACCAATCAGCGAAGCTGACATTCGCATTGTCGACATGGCACTTGAATCCGGACGCGCCCTGGTTCTTGCATTCAATAAATGGGATGAGCTAGATGAAGAGCGCCGCAAGTACCTAGAGCGTGAAATCGAGCAAGACCTGGCTCACGTTGATTGGGCACCGCGAGTAAATATTTCGGCAAAGACCGGTCGTCACTTAGAGAAGCTTGTGCCGGCACTTGAGGTGGCGCTGGATTCATGGGATCAGCGAATCGCAACCGGAAAGCTGAACGCATTTGTGCAAGAGCTTGCCATGGAAACTCCGCACCCGGTCCGCGGAGGAAAGCAGCCGCGAATTCTGTTTGCCACCCAGGCCAGCAGCCGCCCGCCAAAGTTTGTTTTGTTTACAACCGGGTTTCTAGATCCTGGCTACCGTCGCTTCATCACCCGCCGCCTGCGTGAGACCTACGGATTCGAAGGCTCGCCAATTGAGGTCGGCATGAGAGTAAGAGAAAAACGTAAGCGCTAAGACGGCCCCGCTAGGTCCCTAAACACCGGCCACCCGGGCGTAAACTCAACCTATGGGCAATCAACCAACTCTCAGCATGAAGGAACAGTTCATGACTGTGCCGAACTTGCTCAGCATGTTGCGTCTGGCTTTGGTTCCAGTTTTTCTCTACCTGCTGCTTACCGAAAAGTATTTTTCTGCAATCGTGGTGCTTGCTCTATCCAGTCTCACTGATTACCTGGATGGCTATTTCGCCCGCAAATACAACCAGGTAACCCGTTTGGGCCAGCTGCTAGATCCCGCGGCTGACCGACTGTACATTTTTTCGACACTGGTTGGACTCAGCATCACCGGAATCATCCCGGTCTGGCTAGCTCTTGTCATCATTGGTCGAGACCTAGTCTTGGCTGTGGCCTATCCCATATTGGCTACTCACGGCTATGGTCCGCTGCCAGTTCACTACCTGGGTAAGACCGGAACCTTTGCCTTGCTCTACGCTTTTCCTCTGCTGTTGATGGCGTACATCTGGCAACCAATCGCTTTTATAGTCGAGCCTTTGGCCTGGGCCTTCGCGCTGTGGGGCGTGGGATTGTATTGGTGGGGAGCTGCCGTTTACCTGCGCCAGGTCGGCGATATCGTGAAAAAAGGCAACTCTAAAAACCATTAGGCTAGTGCTCTATAAGGAGTAGCAAGCAAAATGGAATCTGCAGAATTGGGCTTTGGGGGCTCGTCCGATGAGGTCGAATCCACCGCTGTTTTTAGCTCAGACCTACTTGCCGAATCCGGACCTTTCCTAGACAGCGAAGAGCAAAAAGCCATTGAGGCATTGCCATCGGGTTCCGCTCTTCTAATTGTTCAGCGTGGTCCAAACGAGGGCTCAAGATTTCTTTTAGATCAGGACCTCACCACAGTTGGCCGTCATCCAAATGCCGATATCTTCCTTGATGACGTCACAGTATCTAGGCGCCACGCAGAATTCCACCGTCACAATAAGACTTTTCAGGTTCGCGATTTGGCTTCGCTCAATGGCACTTACTACGATGGTGTTCGAATCGATGCAGCGATGCTCGAAGACGGTTCAGAAATTCAAATTGGTAAATTCCGTTTGACCTTCTACGCCTCTCGTGCCGATCTTGCTGCCCAAGACAAAAACGCAGGGGGAGAGTAATGGCGCAGACAGCTCCGGCCAAACTCTACGCCGCTCGTCCGGTAAAACTTTTCAACATCGGACAGGTTCTAAATGTTTTGAACCCGGATTTTCCAGACTTAACCCCATCAAAACTTCGCTTTCTTGAAGAGCAGGGTCTTGTCACTCCACAGCGAACTCCATCTGGATATCGCAAATTCACGGAGCTAGATATTGAACGAATTCAAATCGTTCTAGAACTTCAGCGCGATCAATATTTGCCGCTCAAGGTAATTCGAAACTACTTAGCCGACCTTGATGAGGGAAAGCAGCCAAGCCTGCCAGGCGGCACCGTAAACCCTCAGCACCTGCGTCAAAGTCGTGGCAAGAAACTCACCCGGATTGAACTTGTTGCAGAAACCGCAATCACCGACGCACTTATTCAGGAGGCACAGGACGTTCTGCTAATCGGCCAAGAGCCATTTGAGGCCTCAGACGTTGAAATCGCCCGAGCAATCGTTCACCTTCAGCGTTTTGGTATTCAACCCCGCCACCTTCGCGGAATCAAGGCCTCTGCCGAGCGCGAAATTGGAATTATTGAGGGTGTGGTTGCCCCGGTACTGGGTAAAAATGACACAGCAAGCCGATCAAGAGCGGCTCACTATGCGGCTGAAATTGAAAATCAATTCTCGTCAATCCGCGCAGAGTTGATTCGCTCGGTAATTGGCAAGATCGACGGCTAAAACCCTTTACATTGGGGCGACACGCCGAATAATTAAATTAACCCCACATCCGGTGGAATCAGGCAACAATTAAACCTGTACTTGAACGTTAGATAATCCAGAAGGGAGCTCCATGTCGCACACCGATATCGATGCTCCCGAGGGCTACTCGCAGGGAATGTTATTTACTGATGGCCTGCCATCTAACGATCCGAAAGTTGGCTACCGTGGCACATCTGCGGCTACAGCCTGCGGAATCAGTTACCGTCAGCTCGATTACTGGGATCGCACCGGACTAGTTCAGCCAACGGTTCGAGGTGCGGCCGGATCTGGTTCGCAACGTCTTTATTCTTTCCGTGACATTTTGGTTCTGAAGTTGGTTAAAAGACTTCTGGACACCGGTGTTTCCCTGCAGCAAATCCGCGTTGCCGTGGACCAATTGCGCGCTGCTGGAATCAACGACATGGCTGCCATCACGCTGATGTCCGATGGGGCTCGAGTTTATCTGTGCACCACTCAAGACGAGGTCATGGATTTGCTCAGCCGTGGTCAGGGTGTCTTTGGAATTGCCGTGGGCCGTGTGCTTCGTGAGGTCGAAGCCTCACTGGTTAACATCAAGGAAAACAATGTTGATGACGTTGATGAACTGGCTGCGCGTCGCCAGGTTAGAAAAGCTATTTAGCTTTTAGTCTTCTTTTTTATTCTCTTCGAGCCATTTGGTATCGGCCGGAGATAAATCCAAACTTGCAAGAGCCTCAAGTTGCTCGATTGCGCTCATCTTGCTCATATCCTTCGGCAATTGCACCGGTCCGGTTGGCAGAGTCCTGTCAATCTTTGGAGTCAGAGCCTGAAGGGCTGAATCTTCTTGCAGCGATTCCAGTTCCAATACCGCATCCAGGTTTTGTCCTCGCATGATTTTGCTGATTCTAGACATCTTCTTATCTGGCTTGACTCTGTGTTTTTCATAAGCCTCCATGAATGATGCAAGTGCGGCCTCTAAAATCTCATCAAAAATTTTGGCTAGCTCGGCCGCGTGGTCACCCGGCCAGGTGTGAATCGGTCTAGCCGCTCCCTGGGCCTGTTGAATTGTTGCCCGTTCTTCAATTTGAACGGTCATCAGGTTCTCGCGGAACATATCCTGAAGTTCTTGTGCGCGATAAGTGTGCTCTTTACTCTGTGGCCGCATTCGATTTATAACCACGCCCAGGGCCTGAAGTCTTGGGGTTAGCCCCTTGCGCAGTTCCTCAATTGCCCTCATCGCACGGTCAGCGGCAACCACAGAGAAAATGGACGGCTCCGAAACAATCAGAACTCGATCACTGGCCACCCATGCGGTCCGAGTCAGTCCGTTGATTGAAGGCGGTGTATCAATAATGACCAGGTCGTAGTCCTTTTCGATTCGGCTAAGTGCTTCTTCGAGTTTCCAAACATCACGGATTGTTGGGTTGGGGGTATCAAACTGCAGCGCTCTTGGGCTACCAATCATTACGTCAATGTGACCGGACTGAACTTTTCCCCAGGTGCTCGATACAATTGCTCTATGCACGATGTTGTGTTTGGGGCTCTGAAGGACATCGGCGACGGTCTCTCGAAATTCCCCGATGGCGCCTAATCCGGTTGAGGCATCACATTGTGGATCTAAATCCACAACCAAGGTGCGTAGGCCGCGAGCAAATGCAGCAGAGGCCAGACCAAGAGCAACAGTGGTCTTGCCTACGCCTCCCTTTAGGGAGCTAACGCTCATTACATGCACGTAAATAGGCTACCTTTTTATTAGAGGCGCCACGTGTCCATGTTCGCCAATACGATGCTTGAGGAACCAATGTTCAAGAAGATTCTGGTAGCCAACCGAGGCGAAATCGCCGTCCGTGCCTTTCGAGCAGCCTACGAGCTGGGTGCTAAAACAGTCGCCGTTTTCCCTTATGAGGACCGCAATTCCACCCACCGCCTTCAAGCCGACGAGTCCTATCAAATTGGTACCGTTGGACACCCGGTTCGCGCTTACCTTGACGTTTCTGAAATTATTCGAGTTGCCCTGGAGTCTGGCGCCGACGCCATTTACCCAGGTTATGGTTTCTTGTCTGAAAATCCAGATTTGGCTGAAGCGGCAAAAGCCAACGGAATCACGTTTATCGGTCCTTCATCTCAAGTACTCGAGATGGCGGGTAACAAGGTAACTGCTAAAGAAGCTGCCATTCGCGCTGGCGTTCCAGTACTTAAGTCAACTCCTTCATCTGCAGATGTTGATCAACTCGTTGATCAGGCTGACGCAATTGGCTTCCCAATTTTTGTCAAGGCGGTCGCCGGTGGTGGCGGTCGCGGCATGCGTCGCGTGGCCGCCAAAGAAGATTTGCGTGCAGCACTAATTGAGGCGTCTCGCGAGGCCGAAAGTGCTTTTGGTGATCCACGCGTATTCCTTGAGCAGGCCGTAATTCGCCCAAGACACATCGAGGTCCAAATCCTTGCCGATACCCAGGGCAACGTTGTGCACCTTTTTGAACGCGACTGTTCCATTCAGCGACGTAATCAGAAGGTTGTTGAAATCGCTCCGGCTCCGTTGATTGACGAAGAGCTTCGTCAAACCCTGTACCGCGACGCAGTTTCATTCGCTCAGCAGATTGGTTATCAAAATGCTGGAACCGTTGAATTCTTGATTGACACCGTTGGGGCAAACGCAGGAAAGCACGTGTTCATCGAGATGAACCCGCGCATTCAGGTTGAGCACACCGTCTCTGAAGAAATCACCGATGTCGACCTAGTGCAATCACAAATGCGAATTGCATCGGGGGAGTCGCTGCTTGATCTTGGTCTAACCCAAGACAAAATTCAGATGCACGGATTTGCAGTTCAGTGCCGCATCACCACAGAGGATCCAGCACAAAATTTCCGTCCTGATACCGGAAAAATCACCACCTATCGTTCTCCAGGTGGTGCCGGTATTCGACTAGACGGTGGAACAGTTTCAACCGGAGCCGAAGTCAGCCCACACTTTGACTCAATGCTGGTGAAGTTGATCGCAACTGGTCGCGACTTTAAGTCGGCGGTGACTAGAGCCAAAAGAGCGCTAGCAGAATTCCGCATTCGCGGTGTCTCGACCAACATCGCATTCTTGCAGGCCGTTCTTGCTGATCCAATTTTTGAAACCGGTGACCTAAGCACATCGTTTATCGATGAGCACCCTGAGCTATTTACGGCCAAGGCCTCGCAAGACCGCGGCACCAAGATTCTTGCTTGGCTAGCCGACGTCACAGTAAATCAACCAAATGGTCCACGGGGTCACCACAGCAATCCCGGTTTGAAGCTTCCAAAGATTGACATCACAAAGCCAGCACCGGCAGGATCACGTCAACGTTTGTTGGAACTAGGTCCAGAAGGTTTTGCCAAGGCTCTTCGTGCTCAGAGCAACGTTGCCATCACCGATACAACTTTCCGCGATGCCCACCAGTCACTATTGGCAACGCGTGTGCGTGGTCGTGACTTGGTTGCAGTTGCTCCTTATGTTTCCAGACTCACTCCGCAGTTGTTATCGGTGGAGGCTTGGGGAGGTGCAACATATGACGTTGCACTTCGCTTCTTGGGTGAAGACCCTTGGCAGCGCTTGGCGCAATTGCGTGAGGCCTTGCCAAACCTGTGCATTCAAATGCTGCTTCGCGGCCGAAACACCGTTGGCTACACTCCGTATCCAACCGAGGTAACTGATGCCTTTGTGGCTGAGGCTGCGGCAACCGGTGTAGACATTTTCCGCATTTTTGATGCCCTCAATGATGTTTCGCAAATGAAACCTGCAATCGATGCCGTCTTGAAAACTAAAACAGCAATCGCTGAAGTTGGTCTTTGCTACACCGCTGATTTGTTGGATCCAGAAGAAAAGCTTTACACCCTGGATTACTACCTAAGACTCGCTCAGCAAATTGTTGACGCGGGTGCACACATCATTGCCATCAAGGACATGGCTGGTTTGCTTCGTCCAGCGGCCGCCGAAAAACTGGTGTCCGCGCTGCGTGAAAAGTTTGATTTGCCCGTGCATCTGCACACCCACGACACCGCCGGCGGGCAACTTGCCACCTTGATGGCGGCTATCAACGCTGGTGTGGACGCAGTTGACGTTGCTTCTGCGCCAATGGCGGGAACCACAAGCCAGCCTTCTGCTTCTGCTCTGGTTGCGGCTCTAGCAAACACCGATAAAGACAGCGGAATTCCGCTGTCTGCAGTGGCAGAACTTGAGCCTTACTGGGAGGCAGTGCGAAATGTTTACGCGCCTTTTGAGTCTGGACTGCCTGGACCCACCGGTCGCGTTTACAAGCATGAAATTCCTGGCGGGCAGCTTTCGAATCTTCGTCAGCAAGCAATTGCGCTTGGGCTTGGTGATCAATTTGAAAAAGTTGAAAACATGTACGCGGCCGCCAATGAAATTCTTGGTCGTCCGACCAAGGTGACCCCTTCTTCAAAGGTAGTAGGCGACCTCGCTTTGCACTTGGTTGCTGTAAACGCAGATCCAAAAGACTTTGCTGAAAATCCGCAGAACTACGACATCCCAGATTCGGTGGTTGGTTTCATGGCCGGCGAACTCGGCGATCTGCCGGGCGGGTGGCCAGAGCCTTTCCGCACCAAGGTGCTTGCCGGAAAGAATCCAAAGTTTGGCATCACCCCGGTGAGCCCCGATGACCTCGCAGCACTTCAGGGAAGCGACTCCGCTCTCCGTCGATCCACCCTAAATAGATTGCTATTCCCGGGCCCAACAGCCGATTTCCTGAAGTCACAAGAGACCTACGGAAACTTGGATCAAATTGACACGGTTGACTACCTGTACGGATTGCAGCCGGGCGTTGAGCACGTAGTTTCGCTTTCGCGTGGAGTTCAAATTTACGTTGGCCTAGAGGCGATTGGTTCTCCAGACGCCAGGGGATTCCGAACTCTGATGGCCACATTGAACGGTCAGCTTCGCCCAATCAACGTGCGCGATCGGAAAATCACGGTCAATACAGTTCAGGCAGAAAAAGCCGATCCTGCCAACCTGGGACACGTGGCGGCACCGTTTGCCGGTGTCGTTACACTGCAGACCGTCGAGGGAACCCACGTTGAGGTAGGTCAGCCGGTTGCCACGATTGAAGCTATGAAGATGGAAGCCACCATAACCGCCTCTGTGGCGGGTGTGGTGAGGCGCCTAGCGGTCTCAAAGACCCAGTCGGTTGACGCCGGAGACCTGATTCTTGTGGTCGAAACCGAATAAAAGGGCTTTGCCGCCAATCAGCCGGTAAACTGACTAAGTTCGTTTGCGCGTACCTTTGTGCGCGACTAAAAACCAAGGAGTATCAGTGGCAATTTGGGGCAAAAAGCCTGAAGAAGGCAATAGCGATTTCCTCGCACCCCGTCCGGCTGAAGAGGGTACCCAGACTAAATCGCACTCTCTTGCCGAAGTCGCTGTCGATGCAGGATCAATTGACGTAACTCCAAGTACGGCTTCAATCAACGTTGTTGCCGAGGAGCCGCGCCTGGCTCCGGTGCAAGACGCAGAGGTGGCTGAGCTTCGTCGGTCAAACTACTCTCGACGCGATAGCCTTCGCGGCGAAATTTTTGATCAACCGGAACCGGCAGCAATGCTAACCGCAGATCGCCTGTTGGATGTCAGTGCCCGCAATCGTCCAGCTCCAGAATCCGGCTTCCGCCGATTCGTTTACTTTCTTACTCTGAAGACCGTTAACCTTGGCGATTCACTCAAGGTTCGTGAGCGTAAGGCTCTTGACGCACGCATCGGTGCTTCACTTTCCGGCGGAGCAAAGTTCGTACCCGTCCTAACCCGAAAAGGCGGTGTTGGCAAGACCACCGTCAGCACACTCTTGGGAATGGCCCTGGCCCTGTCTCGCGAGGACCGCGTGATTGCAATCGATGCCAACCCAGACCGTGGAACCCTGGCCGAGCGCGTCAGCAAGTCAACAAGATTCACCGTTCGTGACGTAGTGAATCGTGCGGCTGCCATCGATGGCTTCACTGATTTCTCAACCATGGTTTCTCGCGATGTCACTCGCCTTGACGTGCTCGCCTCTGACTCAGACCCAATGCTTTCCGAAGCCTTTGACGAGGGTGACTACAACGTCGTTGCCGACATGGCTGCCCGATACTACTCAATCGTCCTAACTGACTGTGGTACCGGAATTGTTCACTCGGTTATGCGCCCAACCCTGCAGCGCGCGACCGGTCTTGTGATTGTTTCCGGTGGTTCCGTTGATGAAGCTCGCCTAGCTTCTGAAACACTTACCTGGTTGGAAGCTAATGGCTACGGTGATTTGGTTCGCAACTCAGTGGTTGCCTTGAACACCGCAACTCAAGCAACTCAGCTAGTGAAACTAGATGAAATCGAACAGCACTTCAAGACTCGTGTTCGTCACGTGGTTCGAATACCTTATGACCCAGCACTAGCCGCCGGATCTGTAATCAAGTTCAAGGACCTTAAGAAGGGCACTCGCGAAGCCGCGCGTGAATTGGCTGCGCTTGTTGTCGACGGTCTAAACAACCCCGTCTAGAGTCAAGTTCAACACTTCGTAGAGAAGCAAATGACTGTCAGAGAGATTCGCCTTTTTGGTGATCCTGTTTTGAAAACCGTCTCTGAACCAATCAAAACGTTTGATCAAAAAACACAAGCGCTGATTGAAGATCTTTTAGACACCACGAAGCTTCCCGGTCGGGCCGGTGTGGCTGCTCCGCAAATCGGTGTGAATCTTCGTGCCTTTAGCTTCAATGTCGACGGTCAACTGGGCTACATCATTAATCCCGTGTTGGTTGAGGTGAGTGGAGATAAAGTTCTGCTGGATGAGGGATGCCTCTCAGTTCCAGAGCTTTGGCACAAGACACCGCGTTACGAGTATGCCAAAGCAAAGGGAGTTGACTTAGACGGAGAACCAATTGAGTTGCACGGTTCAGGCCTCATGGCTCAGATGCTTCAGCACGAATGCGATCACCTAGATGGCCTGGTTTATCTTGATCGACTCGAAGGCGAAGAGCGAAAAATCGCCATGAAAAACCTTCGGGCGACTGATTGGTTTATGAAATAATTTCGCCGGTAACCGGACCAGACTGGTAAATCTCATCGATCGCCGGACCAAAGTCACGCATAACCGCTTCACGCTTAATCTTGAGCGATGGAGTCAAGTGACCGGTTTCTTCGGACAGTTCCTGACCGATAATCGTAAATTTACGAATTGATTCGGCCTTTGAGAAATTCTTGTTCACTCTGTCAACGGCAATCTGAATTTCAGCAAGAACCTTTGGTTCCTTGGCGGCCTGGGCCAATGACAGAGACTTGTCTAATCCGTTGTTGCCAAGCCAAATCGGTAGCATCTCCGGGTCAAGAGAAATGAGAGCAGCAACAAATGGCTTTTGGTCACCAATAACGATTGCCTGACCTACCAGTGGGTTTGCGCGTAGTGGATCCTCGAGAGTTGCTGGTGCCACATTCTTTCCGCCAGCGGTTACTATCAGCTCTTTCTTGCGACCGGTAATGCTGATGAAGCCTTCGTCATCAATTTCACCGATGTCGCCTGACTTGAACCATTCACCATCGAAAGCTGCAGCGGTTGCGGTTGGATTTCTCCAGTAGCCACGCAAAATATTATTGCCGCGCAAAAGAATTTCGCCGTCATCGGCAATCTTGATTCCGGTTCCCGGAAGCATTAGGCCAACTTTGCCAATTCGCAATTTGTTTGGGCGGCCGATTGACACTGGGGCAGTGGTCTCGGTTAGTCCATAACCTTCAAGCACAGTCAATCCAATCGCGCGGTAGAAGTGGCCCAGGCGGGCGCCAAGCGGGCCACCGCCCGACACGGCGTACTTCACTCGTCCACCCATTGCCGCGCGCAGTTTTTTGTAAACCAATTTGTCAAAAAGCGCGTGCTGGATTTTGAGACCTAGAGATGGGCCAGTTGGAGTATCCAGTGCCTTTGAGTAAGCGATTGCTGTGTAGGCTGCCTTGCGGAAAATTTTTCCCTTGCCACCGGCTTCTGCCTTTTGTTCTGCTGAGTTGTAAACCTTTTCAAAAACGCGCGGCACCGCAAGCAAGAAGTGGGGCTTAAAGCTTTGCATTGCAGGTGCAACGTTCTTTGAGTCAGGTTGGTGGCCAACTTTCACTCCACCGTGAACGCAGAGCACAGAAATAAATCGTGCGAATACGTGAGCGAGTGGCAAAAATAGAAGCGTGCTGTGGCTTGGGTTTACAACTTCAGAAATTTCAAGCGTTGCGTTTTTGCTGAGCTCAACAAATCCGCGGTGTAAAAGTTCACAACCCTTGGGTTTGCCGGTTGTGCCGGAGGTGTAAATAATTGTGGCCAAGTCAAACAACCCCGATGACTTTCTACGCGTTTCGATTGTTTCATCGGTGATTTCTTTGCCAATTTTTTCAAGTTGCTCAATGGCTCCACCCTCAATGTTCCAAACTTGGCGACACAGGGGAGCAGAATTTTTGATTTCCTCAAATCTTGACTGGTGCTCATCGTTTTCCACGAACAGCGCTACACAGTCAGCATCAGAAAGAATCCATTCAATCTGAGATGGAGCAGATGATTCATAGATTGGAACCGGCACGGCACCCGCATACCAAAGGGCAAAGTCAATTAGTGCCCACTCAAAGCGCGTGCGACTCATAATCGCCACGGATTGCCCAGGTTGAATCCCGGCGGCAACCAAGCCCTTTGCCACGGCAATAACTTTGTCTTCGAATTGTTTTGCCGTTAGGTCAAGCCAGACTCCGGGCTTTGACTCGATGGCGAAAAGATTTAGGTTCGGTGTGAGCTTGACTCGATTTGCCAGCAGATCTGTGATGTTCTCGGTTGGATCACTAACGACAATTGGGGGCACATCGTATGACTGCACAGCGTCTCCTATGACTCAAATGTTTCTTGCGATAACTCTACTTTGATGCCGGTAAACTTTAGACGACTTGGCCCTAGGCTTATTTCTAGCCCGAAAATAGTTCTAAAAGAGGAAAAATGCACGCGATCGGAATCGACATTGGCGGAACCAAAATCGCTGGTGCCTTGGTCGATGAAAATGGCGCGATCATTCGCGAGTCTCGCGTAGCAACACCGGTGGCCGACCCAGATGCACTTGTGGCAGCGGTAGTAGGTCTCGTTGACGAACTTAGAGCCGATGCCCCGGTTTTGGGTGTGGGTGTGGCCATGGCGGGCTTTATCGATCACCAACAAGCCAATGTGATTTACGGAACTAATTTCGGCTGGAAGAATTTTCCACTCAAATCAGAAATTGAGTCCAAACTAGACATTCCGGTAATTATTGAGAACGACGCCAACGCAGCTGGTTGGGCCGAATACCGATTTGGTGCCGGACAGGGGCACCAACACATGGTCATGTTGACCCTTGGCACCGGCGTGGGTGGCGCAATTATCGTTGACGGCAAAATGCTTCGCGGTGGCTTTGGCGTCGCCGGGGAACTTGGGCACATGCGGGTAGTACCAGATGGAATTCCTTGCGGCTGTGGACAGCGCGGCTGTATCGAGTCGTACGCCTCAGGTACGGCTCTGCTCCGAACCGCAACTGAATTGGTGGAATCTGGCGATCCGGCAGGCAAACGATTGGCCGAACTTAAGGCTGCGAATGGCAAATTGACTGGCGCCGAGGTTTATCAAGCCCTAACCGAGGGAGACCCAGGCGCCCTGAAGCTTTTGGTAGACCTAGCCAGCTGGCTTGGTCAGGCAATTGCATCGTTAAGCGCGATTCTGGATCCCGAAATCGTTGTTATCGGTGGCGGGGTAAGTCAGGCCGGGGAAATCCTGCTGACTCCGGTTCGTGAGGCGTTCAGAAAATACGCCCCAGCCGGCGGGTTTAGGCCCGAACTAGCCATCGTCACGGCTGAATTTGTCAATGACGCCGGGGTAGTGGGCGCTGCGGACCTCGCTCGCGTATCGCTATCCCCAAAGGTAAACTAAACCTTTATAGTCTGCCGGCTCGGATGGGCTAGCTAATTTTGAGGCCTAAAGACTGGTGCTGAGGAGGGAATAGTAAGTGGCTTACTTTATTCTCAAGACCTTTGTGCTTGGCCCATTACTGAGGGTTTTATTTCGGCCTTGGGTTCGGGGCATGGAAAACATCCCGGCCACCGGCCCGGTAATTTTGGCCAGCAACCATCTTTCTTTCTCCGATTCCATCTTCTTGCCGTTGCAATCCCGCCGCCCAGTAGTTTTTCTGGCCAAGAGCGAGTACTTCACTGGCAAGGGTATTAAGGGTGCACTTACTCGATGGTTTTTCAAATCCACCGGCCAACTTCCGATTGATCGCAGTGGCGGTAAAGCGTCTGAGGCATCCTTGAACACCGGACTAAAGGTGCTTTCGCAGGGCCAGGTGCTTGGTATTTACCCAGAGGGAACCCGCAGCCCCGATGGAAGACTCTACCGAGGTCGCACCGGTATCGCGCGAATGGTCTTGGAATCAAAGGTGCCGGTAATTCCCGTAGCCATGATTGACACTGAAAAAGTTCAACCAATTGGAAAGCGACTACCGCGGATTCGACGCATCGGAATCGTGGTTGGCACACCGCTTGATTTTTCAAGATTTGATGGCATGGAAGGTGACCGCATTGTTCTTCGTGCCGTGACCGATGAAATCATGTACGAACTTCGGCTGCTAAGTGGCCAAGAATATGTTGATGCTTACGCATCATCGGTAAAAGAAAAACGAGCTCGTCTCGCTAGATAGGGAAGTCAAAAGATGAATGATCCAATAGTTGCGGCAGATCCAGCGGTACTTGCTGGGCTTGACAACTATCTGAAACTTCCTGCAGCCCAACAGCCTAACTGGCCAGATGCCAACGCGGTAGCCGAGGTTCGGGCCGAACTTGCCAAGATGCCTCCGCTGGTTTTTGCAGGTGAGGTTGACATTCTTCGCGACCGTTTGGCTGCCGCTGCGGCCGGAAAAGCCTTTCTACTGCAAGGTGGAGACTGCGCCGAAACTTTTGCAGATGCAACTGCCGATCGGATTCGGAATCGAGTAAAGACCCTGCTGCAGATGGCTGTCGTGCTTACCTACGGAGCATCATTGCCGGTGGTAAAAATGGGTCGAATGGCGGGTCAGTTTGCGAAGCCTCGTTCAAGTGACACAGAAACCCGCGGCGATGTAACTTTGCCCGCATTCCGTGGCGACATCGTGAATGGCTATGACTTCACAGAGGAAGCACGTGTTCCAGATCCGCAGCGAATGTTGAAGGCGTACCACACTTCGGCCTCGACTTTGAATCTAATTCGTGCCTTCACCCAAGGTGGTTTCGCAGATCTTCGCTCAGTTCACGAATGGAACCGAGGATTCGCAAACAATCCGGCTAACGAGCGCTACCTCTCTTTGGCTCAAGAAATTGATCGGGCTATCAAGTTCATGGCAGCCTGTGGTGCAGACTTCAACGAATTGCGAACCACCGAGTTCTACACCAGCCACGAGGGTCTGCTGATGGACTACGAGCGTCCGCTTACCCGAATCGATTCCCGCACTGGCAATCCTTACATCACCTCGGGGCACTTCATTTGGATTGGTGAACGCACTCGTCAAATGGATCACGCCCACGTGGACTACCTGTCGAGAGTGCGAAACCCAATCGGTGTAAAGCTAGGCCCTACAACTCAGGTTGAAGATATAGTCGAGCTAATCGAGCGTTTAGACCCAAATCGAGAGCCTGGTCGCTTGACCTTTATTACTCGAATGGGCGCTGGCAAGATTCGCGATGAGCTACCTAAGTTAGTTGAGGCTGTTCGCGACTCAGATGCCAATCCGCTTTGGATTACTGACCCAATGCACGGCAACGGCATTACTACAAAAAACGGTTACAAGTCTCGACGATTCGATGACGTCATGGATGAAGTTCGCGGATTCTTTGAAGTTCACAAGGCCGCTGGAACTTTCCCAGGTGGCGTCCACGTAGAACTAACCGGCGATGACGTAGCGGAGTGCCTTGGTGGATCAGAGCAAATCGATGAGGCTAGCCTCGAGGAGCGGTACGAGTCACTGTGTGACCCTCGCTTGAATCACATGCAATCGCTGGAACTTGCATTCCTAGTCGCTGAGCAACTGGCTAAACGATAAAGCACTTAATAAAATAAAATTTCCCCGATAGCGATTCGCGTCGGGGAGATTTTTGTTCGAGGATTTAGGGCAATTACCTTGTTGAGATGGTTATTGAATCGCCAACCCGCAATTGCGTTCCAGCCGCCGCACTCTGTCGTTTGACTGGAACTACGCCCCATCTAGTTGTTAGTTGATCAGTATTTACCACAACTCTCAAGCCAAGACTTTCTAGTGCCGCTTTGGCTGCAAGAACCGTTTGCCCAATCATGTTAGGCACCGTCACGATGTTAGGGCCTTTTGAAACTACAAGATTGACCGTTCCGTTTTTACCTAGCGGTTCGGACTGCGGGATCAGACTAATCACCTGACCGGCGGCGATTGTGTCGCTGTAGTCCTCGGTGATTTCGTTGATCTTCAGGCCCACTGCCTGGATTGCTGCTACTGCTGCTTCTTGTTCTAATCCAGCAACAACTGGTATCGCACCGAGTGAAACCGAAAGATTTATTTTGCTGGTCTCTGGAATTTGATTTCCATCCGCCCCAAGGTAATCAAAAACTTTTCCCAGGGGCGCTTCATTAAATGCTGAAGTCACTTCACCAAGACTGAACCCTGCCTTGACAATTTCAGCAGTTGCTTCAGCCAGGTTTAGGCCAAGCAGGTTTGGTGCGTTGACCAAACGGGGGCCACTCGAAACATAGACGGTGATTGTTCCGCCAAAGAAGAAAGAACCAGCCGCAGGATCTGTTCTAATCACTAGCCCCTTTGCTACGGTGGCTGAATTTTCTTCGGCTATAGCTATGTTCGCTTTGAGATTTGAAAGGGTCACCTGCGCTTCATCGGCTGTTCGGCTGGTGAGATTAGGAATAAAGTTCAACCCACCCGGGCCGCTGCTGAACCACCAACCAGAACCTGCGCCAAGTAGAACGATGAGCAGAGTGGTAATCAAAATCCCAAATCCACGACGCTTTCTCCCGATTTCTTCTAGGGGATTCAGCTGTTGATCGGTGTAGCCAAGGTCATCCAGAACTGCAGTTTGATTGAAATTTCCTAGATCTGAAATTACCCGGGTGTCTTCTGCATCAAGTCTTGAAATATCTGGGTTCAGAATTTGCGTGGCGTCATTGGCGACAGTTGGCATGACGGTTGTGCTGTTGAGGTTTGAAGAATTGACCGTGGGAATACCAATGGCCGTGTCTTTGCGACCTGCTTTAAGTTCAGCTTTCGCGCGTTGAACAACTGCCAGTAATTCAACGGCGTCGTTAGGTCGATGTGCAGCATCGCGAGCGGTGGCCCACAGTACCAATTCATCCAGCAGCGGTGGCACGTTTGGGTTGTATTTTGACGGAGCCGGAACGTTGTCGTTTGCGTGCTGGTAGGCAATCTGAACCGCTTGCTCACCCTCAAAAGGCTGTCGCCCGGCAAGCATTTCAAAGAGCATAATGCCGGCCGCATACACATCGCTTCTGGCATCGGCGGTTCCGCGCATCACAAGTTCTGGTGACAGGTAGGCAACGGTGCCTACCAGCGAACCGGTAGCGGTGTTGTTATCAATGTCTCTGGCTAATCCAAAGTCGCCAAGTTTGATTCGGCCATCATCAGCAAGCAAAACATTCTCAGGTTTTAGATCGCGGTGCAAAATGCCAGCGCGATGCGCTGCAGCTAGGCCACTGAGCATCGGTTCAAAAAGATCCAGCGCGCGTTTCCAATCTAAAGCGCCAAAATCTTTGAGGGCATCCCGCAGTGTTATGCCTGAGACAAATTCCATGGCCATGAACGCCATGTCGCCATCTTCGCCTTGATCGAAAACATTTACCAAATTGGGGTGTGAAAGTTTCGCGGCAATGCGCGCTTCTCTGATGAATTTGTCTCTGAATGAGATGTCGTTCGCAAGGTGCGGATGAATGATTTTCAACGCAACTTTGCGTTCCAGTCTCAAATCCACTGCTAGATAGACGGTTGCCATCCCACCTCGAGCAACAATCTGCTCTACTCGGTATCTTTCACCGATTATTCGGCCCGCTAGATCAGGCATTGGGTTCTGATTCTGTGTTGTCGGAAATTAATTGATCCAGCCACACCCAGGCAGAGGCTTCCCATTTGGCGTATGCATTTGGGTATGCCGAAATTTGCACGGCCTGAGCAGCCTCGGTTAGCGATTTACTTGACCAGTTTTTTATATCAAGAAGGCCCCGGGCAACGCCATAAGTTGGGCTGGTTTTTCCACCAAAAAACGCTCTTGCCGCGTACTCCGGATTCATGATTTGTTTCACTGAACCCCAGTGTGCACTTGGTCTCTGCTGGAATAGGCCAACCGAGTCCCGGTCGCCATAGCTTAGGTTTTTCAGACTTGATTCCTGCATTGCGGTCGCAAGAGCAATGACAATGCCGTAGTCACTGACTCCAAGTGATTTTCCAACCTGATAAATAATCTCGGCATTGGATTTCATCTCGGCGGTCATCGGCGTTAGGTCGGGGCAGTGCTTGATCTGATGAACGCCGGGGATAACTAATTTTTGCCCGATGTAAATCATTGATGACCAGGTTAGATTATTTTCGCTCAAGATTGATTGGGTGCTCAATCCATAAACCGCAGCAATTTTGCTCACCGATTCACCCGGCTTTACCGTGTGAAATCCATGAACAGAGCACACATCAGAGGGACGATGCGGATCAGTTGAACTAAGTCCGCCACTCAAAGGGGTTGCCAACGGCTTTGAATTAGTATTGGTTTTGACCTCAGTGCTGCTGGCCTGGGTTTCCCTTAACTTGATAACCTGACCGCCGTAAACCAATGACGATTCAGTGAAACCATTTACCGCAAGCAATTTACTCAGCGCAAGCCCGTAATGGTTAGCAATTGAGGCAAGGGTTTCACCCGGCTGCACAGAGTGAGATTCTGGCACCGGTGGTTTTTTAGTTTTAGGAATTACCGAACCAATGGTCAAGCGCTGCCCGGGAAAAATTATGGCTGCCGCTGAAAGTTTGTTCATAGACAAAACTGTTGTCACCGAAATCCCATGCTGCTTGGCTATTGATTGAACGGTTTCGCCACGTTTCACCACGTGAACTGTGGCGGCATCGGCTTTGAGCTGGCTAGACGGCACCACTGCATTTGGAACTAATTTAAGTTTCTGACCGGGCACAATTAGCGACTTGGCCGACAGGCCATTAATCTCAAGTAGCTGATTGGTGGAAAGTTGAAACTTTCTTGCAATTCTGCTGACAGTATCGCCGGGTTTTACCGTGTAACTAAATTGAGTTGCGGCAGCTCGGGGGATCGCTGCGGCTGAGCTTGCAGGTGAGGCTGAATTTTCAACCGGCTTGGGCGAATCTGAGCCCACTGACTTTAATTGATCATCGGCCAATCCGGTCGGCTCCGCCGCTGCAACATCTGCTCCTGATATTGCGCCAACGATTGATATTGGCACGGTGACGAGCGCAATTCCCAGCGCACTCTTGTCACGTTTTTCGTCCAAAATATCTACATTTCTACTGGAGTAGCCAGCCAATATCATCGCACGGTGCGGGTTTGATACCCGTGAAGCGCTCAGGTGTGGCAATCTTGTCTTGTGACCGATGTATTAGACCAAGTTAAGTCTTGGATTTCTGTGCCAGAAGCCGCTGAACTTCTTGGCGAGCCCGCTGGCAGAATTCGCCGTTGGATTGAAGAGCATCATCTAATCGCCATAAAGCGAGATGGTGTTTTGATGATTCCCGCCGAAATAATTGTCGACAAAGAGCCGCTGCCCAGCCTGCCAGGAACGATGATTGTGCTTTTGGATTCAGGCTTGAGTTACGAGTCTGCTTTCAAATGGCTTTACACATTCGACGAAAGCCTGCCTGGAACCCCAATGGAATTTTTGCTTAAGGGTCATAAGTCTGCTGTCCGACGCCTTGCAATGTTGCTGGCCCTTTAGGGTTTTTAGTTCGAGTTTTACGCTTGGCGATTAATTACTTTTAGAGCCAATTCGCGCAATTCGATTTTGGCGCGATCGTCAATCTCTAGCGACTCAAGAGCGTTCAAGCTCTCGTCTGCCAGCTCTTCGATCATGCGTTCAGACTTTGCTAGCGCTCCGGAACCAATGATTGTCTGCTGCAGAAAAGAAATCTGTTCGCCGGTTAGGTTTCGACTCGACAGCATCTCGTCAAAAATTGCACCAACCGATGAAGTCAGCGATTCACGGGTAAGCGCCACCAAAACGGTTCGCTTGCCCTCGCGAAGGTCATCGCCGGCTGGTTTCCCGGTAATTGCGGGATCACCGAATACCCCAAGAATGTCATCTCGCAACTGGAAAGCCATGCCAAGGGGAATTCCAAAGGCTGAAAGACCACGCAACAGGCTAGGCGAAGCACCGGCAAATGCGGCACCAATCAACATTGGCGCTTCAATGCTGTACTTTGCTGTTTTATAAAGGATTACCCGATTAGCCCGGCCCACAGCTTCGTCGACAGGACGGGTGTTTGCAGCGTTTTCTTCGAGCACGTCTAGATACTGACCCGCCATGACTTCAACTCGCATCTTGCTGAATTCCGTGCGGCAAGAGGTTTCAATCGATGGTTCGGGGGCCTGCAAAAGCGCGTTCCCAAAAATTTCGCTGCTCCATCCCAGCATCAGATCGCCAACTAGAACCGATCCGGCAACACCAAATCGCTCGGGGCTGCCAGCCCAGCCAGAGGCCGAGTGCAAGGCCTCAAAACGTTTGTGCACGGATGGAGCCCCGCGCCGGGTGTCTGATTGGTCAAGTAAGTCATCGTGAACTAAAGCGGCGGCGTGGAACATTTCCAGGGCGGCCGTTATGCCAACCATGGCCTCGGCAGAGGCTTCGCGCTGTGACTCGGTTTGGCGAACATCGGCCCCGGCAAGGGCACCCACCCATGACCAGTAGCAAAAAAGGGCTCGAAAACGCTTTCCGCCCTGCAATAGATCCCGGGTGTAGTCAACGACCGGGATTAGGTCTGGGGATATTTGCTCAAAATCGCTTTTCCGGGCGACGCAAAACTCATCCAAATGGTCTTGAATCAGGCCAAGAAGCACTTTAGTTTCACTCACG
>JACCDI011962706.1_pt1 | contig 36530 bp, 14 predicted proteins | sample 7442791 | NCBI WGS metagenome assembly JACCDI01 (sample SAMN15323434, study PRJNA562643) | freshwater metagenome | isolation source: river surface water | place: USA:Blue River Watershed | collected 2017-08-15 | reverse complement strand
GTTTGCATATATTTCAGAAACTTGTACATTTGCAGACCTTAAAACAAAGGATGATCTCGTAGCTCAGCTGGTAGAGCATAACACTTTTAATGTTGGGGTCCTGGGTTCGAGTCCCAGCGGGATCACACTCCAAAAACAAAAACCACTCTTTCGAGTGGTTTTTTTGTTTTAAATCAATTATATTGATTGATATTTTCATTACCTATGAAACTTCTAAAATTCGACATAGTACTAATTAGTGTCATCTTACTTTATAGTTCTTGTTGTTCATTGCGTGGTACATCTGTAAAGCACTACTATTTTAAATCAGAACAAACTGAAGAGCTAGTAAATAAGCAACCCGATTCAATAACTTTTATTAACCAACAGAATGTTGAATATGCATTTCAAACAGCATATCGTTTCGAGATAGATACTAAAAACGAATGCCATCAATGTTGTGAAGACAATGAGATTGAAAAAAAGACTTTATCATATTATTCTGATTCATTAAGACTAGGATTCACATTTGATCTAAAAGCGGAAAATAATGCAGACTATTTAACTTTTTTTTATTTCAAGTTACTTGAATGGGACAATAATACAACGTACTACAATGATACGTATTCATTTGTTAAACCAAATTTGCGAGCAGACTCACTATATTCAAAACTATATCCAGAAATTATATACCACGATACACTAACAATTTTAGATAAACAATTCAATGATGTATTTGAGTTTGAAGAGTATGTTGCTACACCTACAATATATGCGAACAAAGTATATTATAATACTACTAAAGGTATAGTAGGCATTCGTTTTAGCAATGATGACATTTGGAGGTTGAAGGACTAATTATAACAATAAAACCACCTATCTCTAGGTGGTTTCGGTATTGTTTGGTTTAGTTAGGTCGTGTTAATTACTCTTTAATAAATTTAGCTCTACCTACACTGCCATCTATCAATTCAATTTTTAAGATATACATGCCTTTAGTAAAATTCTCGACATTTATGTTTGTAGTATTCTTTTCATCAAGCATTAGTTCACCTGTAATTGAATACACTTGAATTTTATTGACATCCGAATTAATAATATTTAGAATATTTAATGAGTTGTTGGTAGGGTTCGGATAAATATTAATTGCGATTTCTTTATTAGTGTTGATACCTGTTAAGTTGTTTATGTCAGCAGAAACAACACCATTTCTAATAAATGCATATGCTTTGTCTTTTGTGAATCGCATATGATTAATTTCAGAGTTTACTGGTGATGAATATACAGGTGCTGTAAGATTTGAGAAATCATACATAGTACCTGTGAATTTATTGTATTGAACACCTACGAATAGTATTCTGCCGGTATTATCTACGGCTACATTTCTCACTAAATTAAAATCACTAGTATCTGTTTTAGAAACACCCCAAGTACCTGCTGTGTTTTTGATTAATGATAAACGACAACCTGTACCACTTGGTGATCTTTGAGCAAAAAACATTTGATTACCGTTAGAATCTAATAAGAAAAATACATTTGAATTTGCAAAAGTTCTAATGTCTTCAACATGATTTGTAATCGTGGTACCAACTAATGTGTCGATATCAATTCTAGTATATGTTTCAGTCAATGATGATTTTTGTGAGCTGATGAAATAAACTAAGTTGTTATTTGCATCAACATACGATGAACCTTTATCAAAAGTTACATTAAGGTAATCAGTCAAATCAATTTCTGTCCAAGCATTTGACACCCATTTTACAATCTTCACTGGTTGAAAGCTACCGCTTCTTTTACCCAATAAGATAGGCACATCATTATTATCTAATTGAAAATCAAAATTAATACTTCCCCATGTTTGTACCGTTCCTACGTCTGTCCAGTTGGTACCATCAAACTTCTTCACCTTTAAATAATCAGTAAAGTTTGATAATTGGTAAGTATAAGCTACATAGATATCATTGTTGTTTTTAGATTTTCTCAGGATGGTACGTGCAATAGTTTCATTCGTTGAAATATCTGGCAAATTTGTCCAGCTACCATTCGAATATTTATTAAACTCTAATCGTTGACTAGTACCACTCATATTAAATGAATTGACTGCATTATAGATTTCATTATCACTAACCACCAAGAGATCACTGCTTACAATTGTAACATTGTTTAAAGTAGTGATGCCTGCACCAGCTGCTACAACATATGGCCAAGTTGATTGGGCATAGCCTAAATTAAATGAGAGTAAACATACGAGCGTAAAGTAAATTTTTTTCATAATTTTTTTTTAGTTTTTGTTATACGCAATGTTAGTGCTTATAACATACCTAGCATATACATCATATGATGTATATTGAAAATAAAAAGGGCCGATGTAATTTTCATACATCGGCCCTTTATTTTGAAAATGGAATTTAAAGTTTAATAATTTTCTTGCTTGTGTTATTTACTTTCAAGATATATGTACCTTCTGATAAATCATTCAAATCAATTTTTCTAGTATTAGTATTTTTGATTTCTTTAATCAATTTGCCAGACATATTATAAATCTGAATAGAATTAATTTTAAAGTCAGCATCTATAAATAATACATCGTTTACAGGGTTCGGATAAACGTTGAATTCTTGTTTGTACTTATTATTTATACCTGTTGAGAAGTTTACAAAATTATTTGAGTAAGCTGTGATTAAAGTATCTGTAGTTAATCTCAATTTTTCTAATGAGCTAATATTTGTACCTGTTAAATCACGAGCCCAAACATAAGCTACTTCAATAGTCATTTGCTCACCTGGTGCAAAAGTTCTGTCTTTGATTGCAGTAACCACTCTTCTATCACCTGGCACATCAGTTTCAACCCAATTAGGTTTACCACCTGGATCTGTATTACCTGGGAATGCAAATTTATATGGGTCTACTCCTCCTCTACCTGTTGGAGTACCATATGTTAAATCTTGTCCGTCGGCCCAAAATCCTCTGATGTATCTATCTAATTCTGTCGGGTTTCTAGGATCTGAATTTATACCTGGAATAGCTGCATTCGTAAAGAACATATAACTATTCATTTCAAGATCTACGCCAGTAGCATTTTTACCTGTGTTTAAGAAGCACATTCCGAATGCAGGTGGATTTGCTCCGTATGTATAACCCGTTCCGTCACCATCATTATTATCACCATTATAAACATAAAATAAATTACGCTTTTTACCTGCAGTGTTTGTTGATAAATCGCAACCGATATAATCATCAGAAACATCCCCTAAATCAAAATCAGCAAACTCGGCCATTCTGAATTGAGTATATGTGTTATTTGATTTGTTGATGATTTTATACTTGTAAATTGTAGTATTATTTATCGCATCAGAACTATTAGAAGCAAAAGCATACGCAGTATTATGTATCTCTACACCTAAGCGATTCGGATTTATAAATGCTGAATGATTATCTCCCATATCATTGATCGTCCAGAAGATCATTTGCCCTGGTATTAAAGCCGGGTTGTTTGCATCAAGCACTGGGTAATCACCTAAAGATGGGTCATAGATACCATCATTATTTGCATCAAAAAAAGGAGCATTAGAACTCGGCCAGCGACTTACATTATAAGCGATGCCTTTACCGATTTTTGCATTCACAATTTCTTCTCCAAGCACTGTATACATTTTATCGCCTTCTTTACATTCTCTGAACTCTATTTCACCCATGGCATTAAGAGAACCTGGCCAAAAATCAATACCTGTTTGACGATAAGTTTGTCCGGCTGAATGTAAATTCCCACCCGCATCTACCCCACTCAACCATAGTGCGGCAGTAAACGAAGCATTCTTACCTGAGTTTTTCGGAATTTCATAAGCACCATTTCTAGTACCAAAGACATCCCAAAATTTATCTCCACCATTGAGCAATAAAGTTCTAACATTATTAACCTCTAGACTTGCAGTTGCTCTCGGAGGAGCGCAAGGTGCACTAGCATTATTAGCAAACACATTAGTACACATTAAAATTGTACTAATTGATAGTATATATATTTTATTTTTCATGATGTTAGCGATTAGAATTTACGAATTGCGACAACTCTGTATTTAGTACTCTTTGTGGTATTTCTTTTCTTAGAAGTAACCGTGCTTTGAACAGCATGAGTTTTAGAAACTTCTGTAGAGCTCCAATATTGAGAGAGAGTACCAGGTATTGCTTTTGATTGAGTTAATAGAATTAACTCATCAGCTGCTGGTAAATACCAATCTGAATATCCGTTTAATACTAAATCATCACAAATTTTAGCAGCATATTCACCTGCACCTTGTATAGATACAATTTTTTGTGTGTTCAATGCTCCAGTACCTACAGCAGAATCAGTGGCATTGATTAAAGTATCAACTGTATTTCTCCATGAATAGGTAGTTGTGCTAAAATTATTTGCAACGACTAAACCATGTACTTCGCCTTGTACATAACCTGCATCACCAGGCTGTAATATGTAGAATAAAAATCCGCCTTGCACAAATGCTCCATTCACTGCAGGGTCAGTAGCAAATGTTCTCTGCGGACCATAAGTAATACCAGAACTAGTTTCGACAAATGCTTTGATATAATAAGCTTGTTGCATAGTTAGGTTTCTCAATTGACAAGAGAATGAATCGGCAGAACCAGTTCGCTCTACCACCATGTCATTAATGGTAGGCTGGGGATTTTTACTATAACAAACACCAGCTCTAATAATAGTTTCACCACCATTCGAAACTATAACACCACCTGCTGTAGCAGTATCTAGTCCGATGTAACGAACCACCGATGTCTTAACTACAGGTGCAACATTTACCCTGTCTGGTGTTGCAAAAGATGCTGTATTTAATATTGAAATCAATATTGGAATACATAGGAGAGTAAGTAATTTTTTAATCATGTTGATTGTTATTAAATTTTTATAATTGAAAATCTTCTATTATTAATTATTAATATATAATTGCCATTTTGCAGATTACTTAAATCTACAAATTTAATTTCATTATTCAAATACTGTACATCCATTAATCTACCTAGAACATCATATATTTTCACAGATATATTGTCATTAATAATGTTTGATTTGATTTCAACACGATTTTCTGTAGGGTTTGGATAAACATGGAAATAAACTTCTTCCTCATCTAAACCTACAAATACTGCATTGAAATTATCTGAAATAGCATCGCAGTTAAACTGATTTTTTACCTCTACTTTATAATTTCCGCTTTGTGTGATATTTAATGATTGTTGAGTAGCCGAGACAATTATTGTATCATTTAAGTACCACTGATAAGAATTTGCACTAGTACTAGTAAGTGTATTACCAGTTTGTGTGATTTGAGGTGTAGTCGGATTCTGATTGAAGTTAATATTAATAGAATTTGAGTTGCTGGAACAGCCAAATGCATTAGTAGAAACAACTTTGTATACACCCGAATTTGTAACTTTTATTGATGGACTATTTTCTGAGTTTTGAATGATATTATTATTTAAATACCAAACGATATTATTAGAGATATCAGATGTAATAGTTAAAGTATCACCAATACATGCCTCTGTTATATTTGCAGAAATTTTAGCAGTGTCTGGATTGTTAAGGAATATTATTCTAACACTATCAGAGATTGCTTCACATTGAGAATTGTTAGTGATTTTAACTTTATACCATCCTGATAAGTTGGTGTTTAAGGTACTACTTGTTGCATTACTTATTATTACTCCATTTCTATACCACTGAAGATTACCAATATTGTTAGTTTGTAACTGAGCTTGTGTACCCAAACATAGCGTATCATTACTTAGAAGATTAACAATAGGTTTTGTTGGAATTTGATTGACGGTTACGTTAACAATGTTTGAGGTTGTTGAACATCCGAATAAGTTTTTAATAACAACTTTATAAGAACCAGTTTGCTTAACAATTAAAGTATCATTTGTAGCATTAGCAATTAAATTATTATTCAAATACCATTGAATATTATTCGATTTATTTGAAACTAATACTATTGAATCTCCAAAACAAATTTGTGTAGAACTAGCAGTGATATTAGCAGTATCGGGGTTATTAATAAATACTAGTTTAAATGTGTCTGATTCAGCCGAACAATTCGAAGCATTGGTGACTTTAATGGTGTAGGCTCCTGATTGAGTAGCGGTGAAAGTAGAACCTGTGGCATTTAAAATTTCAATTCCATTTCTATACCACTTTGCAGTACCTGTAAAAGTACTTTGTAATATTGAACTAGATCCAACACATAAACTATCGTTGGTATTGTTGCTTATAATAGGTTTTGCTGGCTTGGCAAATACATTGACTGTTGTTGCTGTTGATATTGCATCGCAAAAGCCGATAGCTGATGATCTAATTGTGTAAAGTCCAGATGTTTTAACAACAATACTTTGTGAATTAGCATTTGGTATCACTACACCATTTCTTAACCACTGGATAGTATTATTAGCATTTGTATTTAAGATAACACTATCACCTTCACAAAAATTTAAGCCACCACTAGCAGTAATAGTAGGTGTTGTCTGAGATGGCAAAACAGTAACTCTAACAGTATCATAAGCAACACAATTATTACTAGAAGTAAAGATCAATGAATATGTACCTGTTGTGCTAACATTAATACTATTGCTTGTGCTACCGTTATTCCATAAAAAAGTACCACCAGATAAATTAGAACTTAATGTAATACTATTTCCACTACAAACGCTGGTATCATTTTGTAATTTAAGATTGGGTGTACCAAAAACTTGAAAGTTTAAGATACTTGTATCATTGGCTGTATTGATGTCGCCAGCTAGTTCAGTATATGATTTAATAATGTATTGTCTGGGGATAGTGAGATTGAGTTTATTTTTAAATGTAAAATCTACTCTATTGCCAGAGTTAAAATTTGAATTAAGTGTAAGCGTATCATACACAACATTCAAATTATTTAATCTATATGCAACTTTAATTTTATCACCAATAAAATAATTAAAATTGCCTGAATTATATAGTCTAACTGTTAATGATTCATTGCTTGATTTAGTACAAGAAGAACTTAAGTTTAGAATTGACTCTACTTGTATATCTTTCTGTAATTGATTGACAACAGTAACCGCGCTATATAAGTTATCTTTTAATTTAACATCCCCTTCATTTATTAATTGAGAGTTTAAATTTAAATAGACTGTATTACCAACTGTAACAGAAGATTTCAACTTAAACCTCAACTTAAATAACATACCTGGCTGTGTAATAGCATTTGCACTAGCTGCTACAACGTTTAATATATTGTTTGAGTAATTGGTTAATAAACTAAAGTTTTGAGATAGTGTATTTGCATTAATTACAATAAGAGAATCAACACTTAATTGATTTACGTTGAATTGCATTTGAAACGAACTGATACTTTTACCTAATGGTAGTTTAGATATAAAAACAGGCACTTCTACCCAAGTATTAGGTAAAGCTGAGATATTTGCTAATGATAGGTTAGCATCAAATAATTGAAATGCATTAGAATTCAATACAGCACCTAAACTATCTGTAATAGTTACAATAGCATTACCGCTTGATTTAGCTTTTAAATACATACCTGTATCAAGACTTGCAATATTTGTATTATTCAATGCAAGCTGATATGGTTTTCTACCACCTGTAATGTTTAATTTAACAGAATCGCCAGCAACCAATTGCATACCATTTGGGAAGATGCTCAACTGAGGTACATTGGTAAAAGATATGTTGGCATTTTTTATTGCAACATTTGTATTTTGATTAAAAACAACATTTGTAAAATTGAGATAAGTTTGAAAAGGATTTAGAACTCTAAATCTAACTTTGACAAAATCACCTGAGCCTGTAAGGGCATTTGAGTTTGCGAATGAAAGATAAAGAGTATTCGTGCCATTTAAATTATTTATATTATTCCATTGTACTGCACTGTTTTGTAGTATCGTACCTCCAAGCAATACAGAATCAACTCTCAAATTTGAATTATATGTTAAGGCTAAACTACCAGATAAAACTCCACGGCCCGTGACTGAATTTATCTTTAATGGTATGGTAATAAAGTTTTGAGGTAAAACAGTAGTATCATTTATTCTCAACTTATTAGCCACTACTTCTAAGTCTAAGTCAGTTGTATCTACATAATTATTTGCATCAACGATTCTGATTTTAGATTTACCGGCATTAGTACCTTTTATGAAATAGTAAGAACTCCCCTGCTGAGTGTTTGGACTAAATGTGCCAATATTACCATTGATAAAATTCAATTGATAGGGTGCTTGTCCACCGTTTACATAAACATTTACACTATCACCTATTGTCAGCGGACTTATACCATTTAAGCTAATGTTTATATTCGGATTAGGAGTAATAGACCATGTGCCATTTACAAGATTTAGCGCTGGTGAGCCTTGATTAAAAATACAAGAAGTATTAGATAAAAATTGAGGATAAATTGCGCCAGAATTTGTAATTCTAATTCTAATATTAAACAATTTACCTTTACCAACTAAAGGGCTGGTACCAGCAGCTGCAACTTGAAGTATTTTATAACTAGGTGATGGTATATAATTACCAAAGGAATAAATTGGTGTACCAAAACTAGAACTTATGGTGCCAGTGGTATTGACATCTAAAAATGTGAAGCTCGATAAAGAACCAGAAAATAGAATACTAAACTGGTAAGATGTAACATTCTTACCAGTTAATAAACTATCAACATAAACAGGTATCTCTACAATATTACCCACTCTGAGTGCAGTCGTATCGGGCAACCTAACTCTTACCGTTTGTGCATTTGTATTATTTACAAAAAATAACATGCATAATATGGTACAAAAAAGAAATAACTTTTTCATTATCAATGTATTTTATGTAAACTATTCTACAATTACCTTACTTGTAAGAACTGAATTTGCAGTACTTAATTTTATGATATAATGTCCATTCTTATATACTTGTTCTCCATTTTCTTTTGTCTTCCAAATCAAGTGATATACATCAGCATTAACATTAGCTTCATTCATTAACTCAGCGACTTTTTTACCGTAAATATCAAACACCTCTACTAGCACAAAAGAGTTTTCTTTTAATTCAAATTTGATATTTAAATTCTCTTTAATCGGATTAGGGTAAATGTTGTTAAGTGATATATTTTGCGCATCAACATTTGTAACTCTATTACCTTCTATTTGAATTGTTGACTCATTACAATAGCTTGTAAGTTCATCTTCATTTGCTAAGAATTTTGATATAAATATTTTAGTAGAAATATCACCAACTATATTGTCTTTGGCTTTAAACTTTAGATAAATAATGGTGCCGCTATCTGCTAATGCATTAACACCAGCGAATCTTAAATTTAAAACCCCATTACTAATTGAATGTAATGTTTGATAACCATCAGTAAAGGTTGAGGCTTCTTGACCTAAGTATTCAATATAATTCTGATCAAAATTTAAATCAAGTTCAATAGATTGAATATTTTTAGAATTAAGCAATCTAACAGGAAGAATAAATTCTGTATTATTTTTGAGTTTAAAGTTATCTAAAAATATAGAACCACTTGCTTTATCAATAACTACATTACCTGATTTCTGTAAAACTTCGGCAGGGAAGTTTCTAATTTTACCTACAATGTATTGTAATACTAATGATGCATCGAATGCTGAAATACCTGCATTTGCACTTACATCGGCAACATAATTTTGAATAGTATTAAATGTAATTTGATTAGCGACTCTTTGCAACAACAAGGACGCATCATACGCTTGCACTGAACCATTTAAACTCACATCACCCATTAATGGATTTTGAGCATTGACTGTTCTGAATGGAATGAAGTCTACAAAGTTTGATACTTTCATACCTGCACCATTCGGGTTTGTTGAATGTTTCGGACCTGAGTTTTCAGCCCACCAACAGTTTTGCGTTTATTGTAAAGGTACCAGTTACATTATTAATCGCATTTTCTTGAATATTCGTGAAGTCACAGAAATTTACCAATGGATTAGATGCACCTGTTATATATATACCTTGATAGCAATTATCGAAAACAGAGTTAAGAATTGTAGGACTAGAGTTTTCGACATTAAGAGCGGTATATGAAGAATATCTAAATATTACATTTTTAAATCTACATAAGTTATCAATCGCTTGACCATATATATAAATTTGTGACCATCTATAATTAATTGGCTCGGTTAAATTAGAATCAGAGTTTGAATCTCCACCATAGAAATCATCATATAAAGAAGTAAACACTATGTTGCTATCCGCTCTTGTAGAACCCTCAGAAATAAAGCCTTTGTTTACGTATATGTTTCCGTATTGTTCGAACTTACATACTATACCAGGGTTAATAGTTAATACTGCATTTGAACCAATAGTGTAGTTTCCAAAAACATATGGAATATTATTTATGCCCGCAAAATTTCTTTTTATTAATGTATAATCTTGAACTAATGTTTCGTCTAATATTCTAATTGCTTTGTATGTGGTTCCAGATAAAGTATTATTTAAGGTACTCGATGGATAAGAAAGCAATGAGAGCACCATTGGATAATTTTTACAATTGATAAAACTATTGTTATTTACTACTGGCGTTGAAACTCCTAGCAAAAGTATACCATTCAAAGAATTTTCAAACTTTGTGTTTGTTATACTTGCTGAAGATGATTGCAATTCAATTCCATATTGATAGTTTCTAAAAATCGCATTATTTATTATAGAGGCATCATCTGAAATATCCATGAATTTGATTGCAGAATAATTATTGTAGAATGAATTATTTGCAGGCGGACCGTTGTTTTCAAGATCTAATGGATTACCGTATGCATCATCGCTTATATGAGAAAATACCACTGGATTTAACGAAGTTCCATTGGCTAATAATTTACCATTTACAATCCATTGTCCACCTTTAAATACTATACCTGCAGGTATGGTAATCGTTGTACCTGAATTAACTGTTACGTTATTTATTATAGTATAAGTAATGTTATTATATCCACCTAAATTTCTAACTGGTACTGTATCGTTCACTGAATAAGTTTGACTATTTACACCAATTGATTGATAGCCAACATTCGAAAATGTTATATTTTGAAATATAGGTTCTGAGAACATATCTAGTCTCACTGGGTACTCAGAAACATTGAAAATATTGGTTCTTCTGATGGTTGGTCTAGAGTTTCCTGAGATATTAATTGCAGAACCATTTATTTGTTGAAATATTGAACTATCAATTGTAACATTACTATTTACGCTTTCAAAACTCATTAGTGAGTAATTGAAATCATAATTACCACCACCATATCTAAAATCACAATTCTTAATAGAAATAAGCTTACTGTTATTTACAATTTTAACACCTTTCCAATTACCTCTATTAGGAATTGTGGCATTTCCATCATTATTATAATCACCTCCATTTGAATCGTCATTCGCAGATGTGAAAATTATTTTTTCATTAGCTGTACCATTTGCAATTAGACCGCCTTCAATTCTTATTTCTGAATTACCTGTAAGATTAGACTTTATAACAACGCCTGGCAATATGGTTAAAGTAGCATTAGAAGTAACATTCAAATTTCCAATCGCATAAGTAACATTCGGAATTCCAATAAATGATCTTTTTCTTAAAGTAGCGTCAGAACCTAAATTACCTTCTAATATCCTAATACCATTCGTTTGGTTTGCTATTACTTGAACTTGGTTAAATGTAGGGTTTGATAATAGCGACATAATTACAGGATCAGCATTTCCACTCTCGATTGAGACAGTATCAATTACAGGTGCTGAATTTCCTGCAAAACTTAACCCATAAGCACCAGAATTTAAAACCTTCACATTATTAATTTTAGCTGATGCATTGTTCCATGAAATAACATTTCCACCAGAACTACCACCATACCAAAAGTCTGTATGTCTAATCAAAGAATTTGCATCATCACTAGTGGCTTTGAAATTAATTCCTGTCCAAATACCTTTTGTTGGTGAAGTAGAATTACCATCACCATTTGTATCACCTGGATTTCCCTTATTATCATCACTAATAGCTGTAAATATTACTTTGTTTAATGCATTACCTAAACAACGTAGTGTACCTTCGACATCTATTGCATTACCATAGTTTCTAACTTTGATAACTACACCTGAGTTTATAGTTAAAGTTGTATTTTCTTTTACAGTAATTCCATCTAGAATAACGTAAGTAACATTTGTAATTGAAGATAGATTTCGCTGAGTAATTGTACTATTTTGTGATACATCCCCTCCTATTAATCCGATTGCCGTTAATCCCAAATTATTAAAAGTATTATTAGTGTAAGTCGGATTACTCATTACTTGATGAGCGAATGGTGTACTAGTAGTATTTGTTACAGTACAGTTACTAATTGTTGGATTAGAAATACCGTATGAGCGAACTGCATTGTCTGTATTGAATATAATGCAATTGGTGATTGTCGGACTAGAATTAATAATGGTAACAGCACCTGCATTTACGAAGTAATTGTTCACCATAAATTGCCAACTGTAACCACTATATGTTCCGAAATTGATTCTACAATATTGCAATGTCGAAGAACTTGCACCAGTTCCATTGAATACAAAACCACTGAAGTCACCTATGCTTGGTACAGTTTGAGTTCCATCTTTATTCGTATCACCTGGCACACCAGATGCATCATCTTTGGCTGAAGTAAATACAATCATACTATCTACTGTTCCAATAGCTGATAATGTACCTTCAACAATGATTTTTCTGTAAGAACCAAGTGATTTAATAGTGATACCTTTTTGAATTGTTAAAGTTCTATTAATTGGAATCGTGAATTCATCTAATAGTAAAAATGTAACATTCGGATTGCTTGTAACACCTCTCCTTTTCAAAGTTGCATTAACTGTCAAGGTTCCACCTATAAGTCCGATCGCGTCATAATCATTATCTTGAAACGAAAACACGTTTAAACTACCAAAAACAGGGTCAGCATCAAATGACATTGAAATTGGTGTGAGTTCACTAGAACCAATTGTATTATTTGTGAAAACCGGATTCGATGCTTGTTCGAATCTAACACCATAATAGTTTGAATTGAAGATACAGTTCTCGATTGTCGGACTTGCATTAACGGTAGTGATTGCACCTGCGCCATAATTACCTGCATATGTAAAAGTCACTCTTCTAAATATACAAGCAGTATCGATTGCACTGTTATAAATTTTCACACCGCTCCAAGCTCCTACATTTGGTATACTACTTGTACCATCTTGATTAGAATCACCACCTGAATTGTCATCGTTAATAGATGTGAATTTAATAGTCTTGCCTACTGAAGCATTGGCAATTATTTTTCCATAGATTTCAATACTACCAGGCACTTTTAATATATTTTCTTCTCCAACAATAAGTTTAGCATTCGCTTGAATTGTAAAAGTGCTATTAAAATATACTACTGTATTTAAATTTGGCAATGTCATGGTTATATCATTGAATTGATTAAATCCAACAACTATAAAATTCTTAACATTGCTTTGCATGTTTAGTGTCCCCGAAAACCTTAATCTACCAGCATTTGAATAATATATCGCATGATTATTATTATTAATATTGGTATTATTTAAATTGATACTTGCATCATAACCTATGTTTAAACCAAAAAAATTATTATTTAATTCAATATTATTTAAAGTAGGATTTGCACCATTAACTGTTAATCCAGATGATGCATATCTAATCAGAAAATTATTTAATATACAAGCTGTATCTATCGAAGAATCATAAATTATTAATCCCGACCAATTTGATGCTGCTGGCGTACTTGCAGAACCATCCGCATTATTATCACCACCATAACTATCATCTTTTATTGATGTTAGCACTAGCGTACTCGTAGAATTAGCTATTAATTTACCATATACGCTGAAGGCTGTATTCTCTCTAAATTTTAATATATTTCCATTACCTAAACTTAATCTGCCTGTATTATTAATTGTAAATCCAGATGTACCAAATACCACAGGATATACAATAGATGGTAAAGTCATTCTTGAACCTAAACTATTAAAATTAATGTTGATGTAATTATTTGTATTTCCGGTTAATGAATTAGTTCCGGTTAAACTTAAATTCGAAGGACCATCATATCTGATTGGGAAAACACAATTTGTAATTGTACTTCCTGATAAATATACATTTGATAAAGTTGAAGCAGATGATAATAGCAATCCTACATTTGAAGAATTGACATTGATATTGCTCAGATTAGCTGTACCCTCATATGCATAAATTCCAACTGATGTACTATTAGTGATATTTGAAATTGTACCACCTGTCATATTTAAAACAGATGATTGATTTAAATATATACCATTAGCCGTACAATTTGTAATATCAGTACTATTTAATGTTGCAGTTCCTTTCTCTACATTCAATCCAGTTTGCGCATATAATATTTGACATGATGTTAAGCTTGCTGTTCCTGATGTTGATCCAGAACCTATTCTTATTTGGTTCCAGCGACCGGCTGCAGGACTTGCATTACTAGTTGTAAACACTACAGTATTAGCATTTAATGTCCCTAATACTGTAAGCGTAAATCCGTCTGATACTCTAACTGTTACACCCGAATTGATCGTAAGTGTTACTCCAGCATTGATTGAAATGTTGTTGGTAATAGTATACGGACTGCCAGCAGTTGTCCATGTGGTATTTGCTATAATATTAGTTCCAACATTTGTTTGAGAATAAGAATAATTATACACTAAAATGAATAATAATAGCGCAATTAGTTTGGTAAATAGGTGTTTCATGACTTTTAGTTAAATAACTAAAATATGATTATCACTAAATAATCTCAATACCTATTTATTAGTATTTTATTCTGATTTTATATAAAATGAAGGTGCTAAAATTACCTATAAATTATCTTGATTTCTGTTCTTCTGTTGGCCTGAATTTGCTCAGGAGAACATCTTACTGTTTCGTCGCAAATGAACAATGGTTGAGTTTCGCCTTTCCCCCATGCAAAAATTCTTTTTGGGTCTACTCCATTTTTGATGAAATGATTGGCAGTTTCGTTTGCTCTTCTAATTGATAATTTTCGATTGTATTCTGCATCACCATATGCATCGGTATGAGAAACGATAACGATAATGGCATTAGGGTTTTCATTTAAAGCTTCTAGATATTTATTCAATACTGCAAGCGTAATATCATTTAATTGATAGGTGTTTCTTTTGAAATAAACCTTTGTAATTTTTCTATTTTCAATTTTTAGAGGGATGTCAGGAACTTTTTCAGTAACTGCTGGAACAGTAACGGGTACAATGGCTTCTGTAATAGCTAATACTTTCTTCGGAGTCTCAACTTTTTCAACTTTTTCAGCTACAACAGTTTTAGTCTTTATGCTTGCTGGTATTTGATTCTTCGTTGACTCGTACATGATAAAATTAGTAATAATATTACCCATGTATGGGTCTGTTATAATTTTATCGATTGTCGGAGTAGTGATATATTTACCATTCGGTTCATAACCATACTTAGAGTAAGACAAACTATAAACGTTATTAGGTATTAAATTTTTAAAGAAATATTTTCCATTCTCGTCTGTTAAAACAGAATCTACTGTTCTATTATCACGAAGGTCTATCAATAAAACTTTTACATCTTTTAATTTCTCTTTATTTAAGAAAGCGCTGAAAGTTCCTGTAGCATTACAATTAGTACCTAACACTACTGCATTCTTCTTTTCAGAATTGGTATTAACGTATAACAATAATTCCTTTTGGGTTCTTGAAATTTTTACCGTCTTAGAAATTTCATCATAGCCAGGTACACTTGCAGTGATTCTATAAATTTCGTTAATCTCAAATTTCAATTCACTTGTAAATCCGGATGTTAATAAGTAAAAAGATACATCTTTAGTTTTATCTGTATGCACAGTCAATTTCACATTTGACACTATTTGATTGGTGACAGAATCAATTATTCTAACTGGAATGAATCGTGCTGGCAGTTTAACAACTGTAAATTGATAAATATTTTCATCTGTTGAATTAATATATTTTCTACTTGAATTAAAAAAACCATAATTCATCTTAGGCAATTTTTTCAATCCGAAGTCATCAGCACTCGAGTTATATGGAGCACCAATATTTTCAGCTTCATATTTTGCACTTATTAAATCGTATTCGAATATATCTAGTCCGCCTAAGCCCCCTCTACCCTCTGTCGAAAAATAAAGCTTGGTATCTTCGTAAACAAATGGATAAACATCATCATAAGGAGTGTTTACATGTTCACCTAGATTTACTGGCTCAGACCAAGTAGCATTTTTGAATTCTGAATAATAGATATCTAATCCTCCAAAACCTCCGGGCATATCAGATACGAAATACAACTTCTTGCCATCTTTACTGATACAAGGTTGCATTATTGTAAACTGAATGTTATTGAATACAAAATCATCAAAATCTGTCCAGTTACCTGATCTTTGATCTTGCTTTGCTATGAAAATACCTGAATGGTTATAGCCATTAAAATTCAATTTAGGTTTTTTATAATAACTACTTTCGTAATACAAGGTCTTAGTAGTATAATGGTAACTCGCACTTGCTACTTGACGTTTTTGAGGTTCTTGAAATTTAAAGTCTTTTAATTGTTGAAAATCAACGTCTATATTCGTGAATAAAAAATTACTTGAATAGTTGTCATTTAAACCTTGAACTTTATTGAATAAAAATCCGTTTGAAAAATAAGTATGTAATCTATCGTTACTTCTTGTATTGATTTTTAAATATCTAAGCTTTAATATATCTGAATCATAATTCTGTAATGCCTCAATTTCCTGAATACTTTCAATAAACAGTTTAACGTATTTATCCTTAGATTTTTTTACATAATCTAGCTCAGTAAATACTTTAGCATCATAATACTTCTGATTTCTTAATAGCAATTGCATATAAGCAATAACATCAGCTTTTGAAGTATCTTCCTTTAATATTTGTTTATAGATGCTTTCAGCAAGCTGGTATTTACCTTGTTTTTTTGAGTCTTGTGCTTGTTTTCTTAGTTTATCCAAATCAGACGCAAAAGCACCAAAAACTGTAAACAATACCAATAAGATTAGAATAAAGCCTTTGTTTTTCATTTGTTTTTCATAGATATTCTATTGGCAAATAATTATTATGCCAATATTTCTGAAGATCATTATTTGTTGCTTTAATCTTTAATTGATCTGCTAAAATAGAAATTTATTTAAAATCTAGATGTCATTTAATTATTAATAGCATTAAAAACATCTATATGCCTAAAAATTACGTATTTTTGTGTAAAACTAAATCGAGCTCTTTATCATTTTCTTAATTTATACATTATGAAAACTCAATTCTTTAAATTTTACACAAAAAAAGCCATCCTAGTTCTTATGTTTTTGATGATCTGCAAAATTAATATAGCAGCCGTTCGAACATTCACAGGTACTGGCAATTGGAGTTTAGCATCAAATTGGCAAAACAGTATTTTACCCACAAGTACTGATGATGTTTTAATTGACAGGAATAGATCAGTTACCGTTAATGGCAACTATACGGTTGCAAGCCTTACCTTTACAGGTGGTGGTGGTGGTACTAATTTAACTATTAATTCAGGAAATACTCTGACAGTTACAGGTGCATTCTTATTCAATAGACCATCTACCGGTAATAGTACAAGTACATGTAATATTGGCGCAGGTAGCATGTCTTGTGCATCTATTACATTTGAAAACAACAATCCAAGTAACAAATTAGCAAAAATAATTATATCTACAGGTACATTAACAGTCAGCGGAAACATAATCTTTGGAGGTACTGCTGCTGAAAATGTAATAGAATTTTCAGGAGCTGGTACATTGAATATTGGTGGATCATTTAGCTCTGCCTCTAGTAATATACCCGGTGCTGTTTTAACTGCTTCAACAGGTACTATCAATTACAATGCAAACACTGCTCAAACTATTTATCCGAATTTCTCAGGAAGTTACTACAACATAACATTATCTGGTACTGCAACAAAAACATTAACAACAGGAACTAGTTTCGCATTAATCTCTGGAGCTACTTTAACAGTCTCTAATGGAACAACGCTTGATTTATCAGGTAACACCATTACTTGCGCATCAGGTACTGCAAACGTCTCTATTAATGGAACAGTAACTACTAACAATACAAACGGATTATACGGTGCTTCTGCTGCTATTAGTAGTACAAATATTAGCAGTCCGACTTTTGGCTCTTCATCTACCGCAATTTATACGTCAACGTCGATTCAGACGGTATCTGGACTAACATACAATAACCTTACCTTAAATGGTGCAAATGTTAAAACATTAGGTGGTGCAACTACTGTTGGTGGCACTCTAACGAACAATTCAACTGCATTATCAATAGGTAGTAATACACTTACTTTAAATGGTTTATATAGCGGCACAGGAACTTTAACTGGTTCTAGTGCATCTAATCTTACGATTGGTGGCACAGCAGCAAGTACAACTATTAACATGACACAGACAGATGCTACCACGAGATCTATCAATAATTTAACCATGAGCCGTGCAAATGGCGCTACATTGGGTAATGCGATGGAAGTGATTGGTACAGTTGCAGTCTCTAACGGTACTTTGAGCTCGGCAGGTAATTTAACTTTAATATCAACTGCAAGTTCAACTGCTAGAGTCGATGCGATTACATCAGGTGGCATTTCAGGTAATGTCATTGCACAAAGATTTATCCCTGGTGGATCAAATAAAAGAAAATGGAGATTCTTATCTTTCCCTGTAAATAATGGCTCAGGTTCAATGCCTATCTCTCAATTTATTGATGATATTCACGTTACCGGAACTGGTGCTTCAGCTAACGGATTCGATGAATGTGGTGGTTGTGGTGCTTCACTAAGAATATACAATGAAGTTGCAAGCGGTGGAGCGAATACCGGATGGACAAATCCTGATTCAATTGGTTATCAAATACCAACTGGTACAGGCTTTGAAGTTTTCGTACGTGGTGATAGAACGACTGTTCAAAACCCCTTCACTGGTACAAGTGTTCCTACGGATGTTACCATTGATTATACAGGTGTTATCAATTCAGGTAATTATACTTTTAATTTATCTTATACTAATACTGGAAATACTGCAGCCGATGGATTTAATTTAGTAGCGAACCCTTATCCTTCTCAGATTGATTGGGCGGCAGCTACAGGCTGGACAAGAACCAATATAAACATACATGCTTACGTATATGATGCAAATACCGGGGGGTATGGAACTGTTAGTACATCTGGAGTGAACGGTGTAGGTGCAGCGGGGATGTCGAGATATATACCATCTGGACAAGCATTTTTCGTAAAAGCTAATGCTGCAAGTCCTTCAATCACTATGAATGAGGCTATAAAAGTATCAAATACGCCTTTCAATTTCTTCAGAAACGCAAACGTTGTAAGTCCGAATTTAGGCTATGCAAATTTCAAATTGATTTCACCAAACTATCAAGATAATTTTGTTATACGATTAGATACCGCTGTATCTGATAGTGCAATAGATGAAGATGATGCTGTAAAGTTTTTTAATGACAGATTGAACTTTTACACTAAATCAAAAGAAAACATAAATCTATCTATAAATCATTTCCCTTACCCTGATTCTATAAATGTTGAAGATACCATCAATGTTTCTGTGTTCAGTTATAATGATAGCACAATAGAATACACAACTCATAGAATTGAATTAGCACAAACTGTTAATTTAGATGGCGATATCCGTTTTGATTTAATAGATAACTATACCAATGAAAGAATTCCTTTTTCTACGATTGGATGGTACAATTTTGTCATCGACTCAAATACTTCTAGTTATGGTAATAACAGATTTGATTTAGTGGTTTATAGAATATTCACCGGATTAGAGCAGAATAAAATCAAGAAGCTAACATCCGCATTCCCTAACCCTGCAACTGATCAACTATTTTTTGGTACAGCATCAAACAATCAAGAAGAAGTAAAGGTTAGTATATTAAACTTACAAGGCCAATTGATTTCAGAAGATTTTAAAACCATGAACTCTGAGAATTCATATTGTAATTTGAATAATCTCTCTGAAGGAATTTATTTCTTAAAAATTGAAGGTAAAAACTTCAATGAAACACATAAATTCATCAAAACAAAATAATTTACTATATATATCAATTATTACGGAAAGCGAATTCTTAGAATTCGCTTTTTTGCTTTCATTATCAGCCATTTGTTTGGAATTAACCAAATTTTATAGGTATATTTGAGTACATCTATAAATCCTATAAAAAACAAATACTGAATGAAAAAGCTATTATACCTAGTAGTGCTCATTTTGCTATGCGCAAAAATGAGTTTTTCACAAGCAACATTTACTGGTACAAGCGGTGGAAATTGGAACACTGCCGGAAATTGGAGCACTAACAGTGTACCTGATATAAATGTCGACGTGATAATTCCTAATGGCAAAAGTGTTGTAATAAATACTGCTGCTGAATGTAAATCATTAGTTTTCGGTACAGGTAGCACTAATACTACAATCTCCTTTTTAAATTCTAGCCAATCGTTGTTCATTCAAAACAACCTTACTTTTGAAGCAGTAACATCAGGCGGTGGTACTAGATTCCATCAAATTAACATTAATGGGGCTAGCCTAAATTGTGGTAGCATTACCATGGCTGATAATGAAAGTAGTGAAGAATCTAGAATAAACATTAGTACAGGATCACTAACTGTTAGAGGTAATGTAACTTTTAATACAAGTACTGCATCTGAAAACGAAATCGTATTCTCAGGAGCAGGTATAATGAAAATTGCTGGAACGTTTAATAATAATGGAACTTTTGTACAAAGCACAGCTACCGTTGAATATAATGGTACTTCTGCACAAAATATTAGAACAGGAAGTTATTATAATTTACTTCTAAGTGGTACTGGCGAAAAATCGATAGTAGGTACAATTAACATTGTTACAAATGGTAGTTTTACGCTTAATGAAGAGTCTATATTAAATGGAGGTACCAATAGAATAACAGCTACAGGTTCTAATGTTGATGTAATAATTAATGGAACCTTACGTAGTACAAACTTAAATGGCTTAGCAGCGAATTCGAACGCAACTGTATCAAATACCAATGCACCAAGCTTAACTATTGGAGCAAACTCAACAATTGAATATAACGCTACTAGTGGTACGCAAACTGTTACTGGGGGATTGAATTATAAGAATTTAAATCTAAATGGTGCTAGCACTAAAAATCTTAGTGCAAATGCAAATATTACAGGTAATTTAGCTATTAATGCTGGAACGTTCAATCAAACTACCTTCACATTAAACCTAGATGGTAATTTAAGCGGTTCTGGTACATTAACATTAAGTTCTGGCACAATCAATATTAAAGGAAATAATAATCACACAGGCACCTTCACAAGAGGAACTAGCACTGTTAATTACAATGGCAACGCTGATCAAGTGGTTAGAGGCACAACTTATAATAATTTAATCATCTCTGGCAGTGGTAACAAAAACTTGAATGGTAATGTAACCGTTGCTAACAATTTAGAATTACAAAATGGAGATTTAGCTATTGGTAACAACACTTTAACTTTGCAAGGATTTACAACTTCAACAAACGGAAATATTAAAGCGGGCATTTGCAATGCTGCTTCTGGTAACCTAATCATAACAGGTGCAGGAGCTTTGGGCAACCTAAAATTTAATACCACTAATAACCATATTACAAATCTATCAATCAATAGAACGACTTCAGGTAGTGTTAACTTAATTTCAACACTATACATAGCTGGCACACTTACATTAACTTCTGGAGAACTTGTTGTCGATGATATTATTGCATTTTATGGTTCTAACACTCCAATTGCAAGAACCTCTGGTACATTAACATTAAATTCTAATACTACTTTGATTTTTGGTTCTTGTAGCGCTGCTGGTACGGCATTTACTTTACCCAGCAATTTATTTACAACTGCTCCAACTATCAAAAATTTAATTATAGATAGAACCAATTCAGTTACTTTAAATTCACAAATGATAACTGTTACTAATGAAGTAGATATAGCACAAGGAACCCTAAATACAAACTCAAGTTTAACATTAGAATCGAATGCATCTGGTACTGCAAGAATTTCTAAACTTGTTGGTACTGCAAATATTTCAGGTAATGTTGATGTTAGAAGATTTATACCTGGTGGAAATGGTAAACGTAGATGGAGATTTATAGGGGCACCTGTAAATACTGGTACTGGCATTACAATATCACAAATCATAGATGATATACATGTAACTGGTAGCGGAACCGGATTTGATGTTTGTTCAACATGTGGCCCATCTTTAAGATTATATGATGAGAGTATTGCTGGGGTTTCATCGAATGGCTGGACAAATCCAGCATCAGTTAGTACAGTAATTCCTACAGGCCTTGGCTTTGAATTATTTGTAAGAGGTGATCGTACCATATCTAATCCGTTCGATGGTAATACCATACCCAATAATGCAGTAATCGATTTTATTGGTACTATCAATAAAGGCAATTATACATTTCCACTATCTTATACAAATACAGGTGATGCTGGCGACGGATTTAATTTAGTAGCAAACCCCTACCCTTCACAGATTGATTGGATGGCGAGTACAGGCTGGACAAAAACGAATATTGCGGGTTATTTCTGGACATACAATCCGAATAATGGTAATTACGGAATATTTGATGAAGGATCTGGATTAGGAATTAATTCAATCAATAGACATATTGCAATTGGGCAATCGATATTTGTAAAAGCAACATCTAGTGGAGCTTCTATTTCAATGACTGAAGATGTAAAATCAAATGGTACACCGTTCAACTTTTTCAGAATGAATAGCGTTCAAAATACTAAAGGACATATTCGTTTGAAATTAATAGCTGATGATAATGAAGATGAAACCATTATACTATTTTCAGAAACCGCAACTAAAAATTCTTCAGATAAATCAGATGCTACAAAATTTTTCAATGACCGTTTGAATTTTTATAGTAAATCAAGTAACAATGTAAACTTGGCTATAAATGAACATCCATATTTGTCAAATTTCGATGCAATTGACACCATCAACCTATCTGTATTTTCATTCAATTCTACTACAGTACAACCTGGTACTTATAGTATAAATTTATCTGAAATTGTAAACTTAAATGCGAGTATGAAATTTGATTTAGTAGATAATTTTAATCCACAAAGAGTCAATTTAAATGCCAACAATAGCTATTCATTTGACATAACTGAAGATGCGAATAGCTATGGGAATAATCGATTTGATTTAATTATTTATAATTCAACAACAGGTATAAATCAAGAAACAGTAAAATCAAACTTTTTAGTTTACCCTAATCCTTTTGATAATTATTTAATTATTAAAAGTCAAAACAATAAGAGTATTAACAAAGTTGAAATTTATCAAATAGATGGTAAATTAATAAAAGAGTATATCAATAATCAAAGCAATCTAAATTTAGATACCAGTGATCTTAATGAGAAAAATATGTATCTATTAAAAGTTTATACTGATGATGCTGTAGAAATAATAAAGGTGATGAAATAATCATCACCTTTATTATAAATTATTTTATGACTTCAATCTTTTTAGTGTACTTGAAATTATCATTCGAGATGACTTCAACAAAGTAAAGTCCGTTATTCAATTCACTTAATTTAACATTAATCTTACTAGTATTATCAACTATATCAGATGATGCAACTGTTTTCCCAGTTATATCATAGATACGGTAATTGATAATTTTTGCATTGTTGTTTAATGAAATAGTTACGTTATCAGTAGCCGGATTCGGATATAAATTTAATGCATTATTCTTTTCATTATATACATTTTGAATAACTGGCTTGTAGCTTACTAATAATTTAAATCTATTGTTCCCCATTGATCTTGGGTTATTGTCAATGTTAAATCTATAACTATCAAATGTTCTGAAATCAGTTTCAGTATTTGCATAAAAATCTTTTAAAACGAATTGATATTTTAAATCTACATTATTAATAAACTCTTTAGAAATAACGTATGTACCAATCGCTGTATCACCACCTGAGAAACTAAAGACTGATAAGTTAATTGTATCTGTAAGTTCTACATTAGGGTGAAAGTTAATTGCTAAATTATAATTCTCAGATGATTTGCTGTAGAAGTTTAATTCGTCATTGAAAAATTTTGCTGCATCTTTTTCATCTAATCCGCTTTTAGTACCATTTTGATCAAACACTAAAATTAATTCATCACTACTAATGGTATCTCTACTTAATTTAAGTTTAACAATATCGTATGCACTAGCTGCTTTTTTCTCTCTAAAATAGTCAAAGCCATTACTTGCAGACTTAACACTTTCAGTAAATGTTACGCTAGCTCCTGATGCATTTGCTTTAACAAAAACCCCTTGTCCTGAAGAAATAATAGAAGTAATACCATTGGTGCCTTGATTAAGATCAGCATCATAAACTCCGTATAATGTGGTAGTCGGATTATATCCCCAAATCTTGTTCGAAATATTTGTTTTTGTCCAGCCGTTTGTAGCAGCCCAATCAATCGGACAAGCATACGGGTTACCGATTAAATTAAATCCGTCGGCTGTTGGAGCAGAATTATTAGTATAAGATAAATTGACTGTATATGAGCCTTTATTCAATGTACCAACCATGTCTAATATAACATCGTTTGGAGTTGTAGTACCTAAAAACGGATTTGCTAAATTTCTATTTCCTCTTACAAACATTTCAAATCCGAAGCCAGGTAAAATTGTACTATTTATAGAAGCTGGATTTTCCCATCCTATGCTTGATGCACCAGATAAACTTTCATTATAAGTTCTTAACGAAGGTAAACATGTTGAGCAATCGTCAAAACCATTTGTAGGTCCGCCTGTACCTGTAATCCACGTATCATCTATAAGTTGTGAGAATGGGAAACTATTAGAAATATTAATAGGTGCTGATAAGAATCTCCATTTACGTTTACCAGTACCACCAGGTATAAATCTTTCTACAACTATATTTCCATTTAATCCGCATGCTCCACAAGAGATAGCTGCTACCCTACCAGTTGCATCAGATTCAGATGTAATAATTAGTCTGGCGTTAGTATTTATTGTACCATCCGTAATAGTTAAAACCCCTCTAATTCTTAGTGAATCAGAACCAAGCGTGACAGAACCTGTACTAGTTCTATTGATGGTAAAATTATTTATTGTTTTAGATGCACGATTGGTATTATCAAAATTTATAGTACCTAAAGCACCTGTACCAGTAATTGAAATATTTGAAGTATTAGAACCGGTGATTTTACCAGAACCTGAGACTGTACCTGCTAAGTTTAAGGTGTTGCCATTGATAGATATATTACCAGTTGTTAATGTCAATACTGAATTAACTGTAAGGTTATTATTCATTTGTAAACTACCATCAGATTTATTAACTGTAAGGTTATTGAAAGTTTCACCGTTAGCATCTACTATTGTTTGAGTACCTGTACCATCAAAAGTAACTGTTGCTGTACCTGGAGTAAAAGTGCCAGAGTTTGTCCAGTTACCCCCTACATTAATATTGAAATTATTTGCATTCAAAGTACCTGCAGAAATATTCAAACTTCCATTCATATCTAAAGCTTGTGATAATTCAGCAGTAGCATTTGCATTCACCACATTTAAATTAAATATCGGTGACGATGAATTTACTTTTATTACTTGAGCAGTTGAAGGTGTTGTAGCTGTACCAATTTGTATTGTACCACCTGTTACATTATTTGTTGAATTATTTATACCGATTCCTAATCCAGCGCCACCTGGATTTCTAATGATGATAGTACCACCAGACATGGTAAAAAATGAACCAACTTCAGTAATACCGAAGGGAGGATAAACTGCATCAGTGTTACCTACAGTGCCGACATTTATTTCCCCACCAGACATAGTAAAATCAATATCATTAGGTGCAACATCAGGTCTAGATATACGACCAGAAACATTTAATACTCCACCTTCCATAACAAATGTAGATCCCATAGATCTATACCTCACATCTGATGCATTACCTAAATTAAATGTGCCATTAGTAATTTTAAAAAGTCCAGATACACTAAGGTTCGCATTATGCGTCATCACTGCACTAGCATTATCTAACCAAAATCCACTTGTGGTATTGATAACTCCTGGTGCTGTACTAATCTCAGTATTGTTGAATGGTATTAAAGTTGAAGCACTTGAAATTTTAATTGTGCCATTAGTAAGAGTAATTGTTGAACCAGAATTAATAGCAATTGGTGAACGTACATCGAGTATATGATTTGTAAAGTCAGTTCCTTTATTTAAAATGATTCCGCTAAATGTAGTAGTCGAACTTCCAATGATACTATCTAATCCGGTGCCTGCAAAAGTCACAGCACCAGTACCAACAGTATAGGTACCAGAATTATTGAGGGTTCCGTTGATTTGAATCGGACAATTACCTGAATTATTTAGAGTACCAATAATGTTTAATCTTTCAAAAGTTTTAGCACCAGATGCACCAGTTATATTAAATGTACCTCTAACGTTTGTATTACCTGTTACTGAAATTACACCAGTAGAAATTGATACGGTACCTGTATCATGTAATTGTCCGGTGACATTCAGAGTAGCCGTACCAATTGCTAAAGTAGCACCTGTAGCAACACCAAGATTAGTATTGACAGTTGTCGTACCTGCTGCTAAAGATTTGGTATTAGAATTTCTTATTTTAAGATTGGAATATGTTCTTGCGGAGACAGTTTGTGCAACTGCGGCATTGTATTCAATTGTTGAATTAGCTCCGAGAGTTATACTAGTATTAGAACTACTAATTGCTGTTGTTGTTGCACCAGAAAATCCATCGGGGTCATTAGTAACAAAAGTACCATTGATTGCAATAGTAGCTGTTGCACCTGAAGCGGTGATTTGAAATGTTGAAGCATTCAATGTAGAGCCTGCATCGATAGTTAAAGTTCGACCTGCTAATATAGGAGTATTAGCTTCTAATGTTTTTAATCCAGTACCTTTTATATTAAGATTCGGATAATTAGTATTACCAAAAAGTAATTGCGAGTTTGTTTCTATTGTTTGAGAAGAGCTACCATCGAATTCGATTGTTGAGGTAGTACCCGGATTTAATACAGCACCAGCTAATGTGAAATTACCACCGAAACGAAAAGTACAAGCACCACTTGCAATGATTACGTTTCTTGGGTTTCCACTGCCAAATGATGCATTACCATTAATATCTAAGATACCCGTGCTAATACTAAAACGTGCTATTCTACTGTTTTGAGTTGTAGAAGCTACACTTAATGAACCACAAGTTAACGTTCCTGCGCCTATGTCAAATATATGAGATACACTACCAGTCACTGCCTGAAATGTAAATGCATTAGTTACAGTCAATGAATTAGTACCCGATATAGTTATCGTTGTTGCACTTGCACCAGTGCCAAAAATAAATGAGTTGCAAACAGCCGCGACATCAATCGTAACGTTTTTGCCATTAGGTATGGTAACATCGTCACCTGATCCAGGTACTCCTGAAGGCGTCCAATTGGCTGCTGTATTCCACGTACCACCTGATGCACCAGAAAAAGATTTGGCGACAGCGAAAGTATCATTAGAATAAATTGAAAAGATTGATAAAAAAATTACTGCGGCGTAGCGGTAAGTAAATCCTGAAATTTTGAACATAAATAAATAGATATTTTATTAATTTATGTTGTTGTGAGCTTCGCAAAGATAGAATAAACAATAGCTATTTCAAAGTTTATCAGTCTATTATTGTGTAACATTAATATATAAAAACATTCACTATTAAAATGTAATAATTAAGACGATTTTACTATTTTATTATTGCTAATTGAAACAAAAAAATCATGTTTTACGTAAAATAAATAAATGAATTAAATGAAAATTTAAAGTCGTAAATTAGCAGAACTAAACATTACCCAATTTACCCACAATGAAAAACCTCGTTTATAGAATACTTAGTGTTCTAGTTTTATCAATTATTACTATTTCTTCATATAGTCAGTCAACTTTCTCGGGTACCGGCAATTGGAGCGATGGTACCAAATGGTCACCTTCAGGTGTACCAAGTGCAGGCACAGCAGTAATTATTAGCTCAGGTGCAAGTTGCACTGTCGATGGCACCTATACTTGCGCATCTTTAACTTTTGCTGCAGGTACATCTTCATCAACTGTTACAGTGGGCTCAGGTGCTAATCTTACCATTACTAATAATTTAACTTTTAATAGTCCTAGTACTGGTGCAACTGCGACCTTTCTTTTTGATGTTGCAGACGGACAAGCTTCAAGTGCAACAGTAGTGATGGCAAATACTGGAGGAACTACACAAATTAATAGGTTAGCAATAAACAATGGTACATTTACAATTGGTACTTCAATCACAACAAATGGTGGAACTAATGAAAATTTCGTAACATTTAATGGTACTGGCAAATTAATTTATAATGGTACTACTGGTATAGGATTATCTACTGCTGAATTAGTTGAAAACTCTGGCACAATAGAAATAGGTACAGTTGGTACACATTCATTAGCATCTAACACATATAATAATTTAATTGTAAAAAATGGAACCACAGTAACTTGGGGGGGAGTAACAACTACAGTAAATGGTACATTAGTGAATGACGGCACCATAAATTTAAACAGTACAACTGGTACAAAAATCTTTATAGGAAAAGTAACAAACAATAATATTTGGAACTGTAGTGTAGCTGAAAGTTTTACATTCAGAGGTGGTATAGAAAATAACGGAACTTTTACAACTGGTACTGGAACTTATACCTTTAACACAAACAATCAAGATTTTAATGGTTCACAACCACTGCTATTTGCTGGGCCTGTTTCTATTAGTAGTCCGACAACCATAAACAACTACGACTCTGTAAGAATTACTGGAGCGTTCACTTTGAATACAGGTTCAACTTGGAGAAACCAAGCCAACTCTCAACTGAATTTACTCAATACTGCTACTATAAGTGGCACCATGAATTGTGACGGTGCTAACAATACTGTTTATTTCAATTCCACTAGTGCTCAAAGTAGTTCTGCCAGTGCTGTATATGTAAATCTTAGTAAAACTACATCTAACACTTTAACATTAGGTAATAATACTACCATCTCAGGTAGATTGTTAATTAATACTGGCACTATTGCTATGGGGGCAAATACGATAACTGTTGGACAAAGCTTAAACGGTTCTGGAACTATCACACAAGCTGATGGTGGAGTATTAAACATTGGAGGCAATAATTTGCATTCAGGTACTCATACTATCTCTACAGCTACTGTAAATTATAATGGTTCAGCTGATCAAACAATAAGAAGTTTAACCTATAATAATTTAGGAATTAGTGGTTCTGGTATTAAATCACTTGCAGGAAATACAAATATTGATGGTACTCTAACTTTGACTGCCGGTACTTTAGATATAAATGGCAACACATTAACTATAAATGGTGATATATCTACTACCTCAGGAAACATTAGAGGTTCTAGTACATCTAAATTAACTATCGCTGGTGCCGCCGCTGCTGCAAGTTTATCATTCGATCAAACAAATCAAGCTTCGCGCTCATTAAGTAATTTAATGAATACTCGAGCAAACGGAATTACCATTGCAAATGCTTTGGAAATTATAGACTCAATAAATGTCTCAAATGGAACTATTGCATCAGGCGGAAACATCACTCTAGTATCAACTTCAAGTAATACAGCTAGAGTTGCAAGAATTACAAGCGGTGGCATTAGTGGAGATGTAAAAGTTCAAAGATTTATACCCGGTGGTTCTAACAAAAGAAAATGGAGATTCTTATCTTTCCCTGTAAACAATGGTACCGGTGGAATGCCCATTTCAGAATTTATTGATGATATTCATGTCACTGGTACAAACGGTTCGACTAATGGTTTTGATGATTGTGGTGGTTGCGGTGCATCTTTGAGAACTTATACAGAAAGTGTGGCTGGTAGTTCAGCAAATGGCTGGACAAATCCAGCAAATATTAATGCTGTAATTCCAACTGGAACAGGTTTCGAAGTATTTGTAAGAGGTGATAGAACAACAGTGGTAAATCCTTTTCTTGGTACAAGCGTACCAACTGATGTAACGATTGACTATGTTGGTACAATTAATTCTGGTAACTATACTTTTGATTTATCTTATACAAACACTGGTGATGCTGGTGATGGATTTAATTTAGTAGCAAACCCCTATCCTTCTCAGATTGACTGGGCTGCGTCGAATGGCTGGACAAGAACAAATATAAACGCTCATGCATATGTATATGATGCAAACTTAGGTCAATATGGTACTGTAAGTACATCGGGCATTAATGGTACTGGAGTAGGTACTATGTCTCAATACATACCATCCGGACAAGCATTTTTCGTAAAAGCTAATGCAGCAAGTCCGTCAATAAGTATGACTGAATCTATAAAAGTAACCAACACACCTTTCAATTTCTTTAAAAATGCTAGCTCTGTTGCACCAACCTTACATTATGTTAGATTCAAATTAATTGCACCTAATTTTCAAGATAACTTTGTTATACGTTTAGATTCTAACGTAAGTGATAGTGCAAAAGATTTTGATGATGCGGCAAAATTATTCAATGATCGATTAAATTTTTACACTAAATCTGCAGAAAACACTAACCTTGCAATTAATCATTACCCATTCCCTAGTTCAGCGAATGTGGAAGATACAATCAATATTTCTGTCTTTAGCTTTAACGATAGTACTATTGAATATAGAACTCATACAATCGAGCTTTCTGAAAAGATAAATATCGATAACAATATTAAATTTGACTTGATAGATAATTACACTAATGAACGAATCAAAATTTCAGAACTAGGTACTTATTCATTTGACATAGATTCAAATACTACAAGCTATGGTAATAACAGATTTAAACTCGTTATTTATCAATCAGCTGTTGGAATAAATAGCACTAAAAATAATAAGACTATCACCGTTTATCCGAACCCTGCTAACAACTTAATTTATTTCAAGAACAATAGTTTAATACCAGAAGAAGTTACGATAAGTCTTTTAAACCTTCAAGGTCAGTTATTGAAAAAAGAGACTAAATTAATGAATACTGAAAAAGGGTTTATGAATATAAATAATATTTCAGAAGGGGTTTACTTGTTGAAAATTGAAGGAAAAAACTTTACTGAATCACACAAGTTTATTAAGAAATAATATATCATCAATACAAAAGTACTAATAGAAGTATTACACCTATTAGTACTTTTGTAATTAACTGATTTTCATGCTTTAGTTTTTATGTAGGTTTGCATTACCCAACTCTGCATAAACTAAATTCAATGAAAATCTCCTTAAAATTAATGCTTATTTCCATAGCATTATTATTGTTAAATACATACTCGTTTGCTCAAGCTACTTTCGATGGATCAACCAGCTCGAATTGGAATACAGCAACTAATTGGTCAACTAATATTGTACCGGGTAGCAATGATGATGTTATAATTCCGAATGGTTTAAGTGTTGTTATAAATACAAATGCTGTTTGTAAATCCTTAACATTTGGAACAGGAAACACTAACACTACTATTTCATTTTCAAGCTCAAGTCAATCACTTTATATTGAGAATAACTTAACCTTCGAAACTGTAACGAGCGGTTCAGGTACTAGAACTCACTTAATAAATATCTCAACAGCTAGTATTAATTGTGGAAGTATTGTAATGGCCAACAATAGCAGTGGAGAAGTGTCTAGAATAAGTGTAAGTACTGGTTCATTAATCGTTAGAGGAGATATTTCCATGAATGGAAGTACCAATGAAAATTATATTGACTATTCAAATTCCGGAATTTTTAAAATATCTGGATCCTTTACTCAAAATGGAACTTTTACTCCGAGTACTAGTACTGTTGAATATAATGGTACAGCTACTCAGAACGTAAGAAGTGCAACATACAACAATTTCATTATTAGCGGTTCTGGAATTAAAACTCTCACAGGTAATACCAATATTAATGGTACCTTAACTTTAACTGCAGGCTCTCTAGCAATCAATGGAAATACATTAACCATAAATGGTGCTGTATCTACTACTTCTGGAAATATTAGAGGTTCTAGTACATCTAAATTAACTATCGCTGGTGCCGCTGCTGCTGCAAGTTTATCTTTCGACCAAACTGACCAAGCTTCGCGTTCATTAAGTAATTTAACCAATACTAGAGCAAATGGTATTACCATTGCTAATGCTTTGGAAATTATTGACTCTATTAATGTTTCTAATGGTACTATTTCATCTGGTGGTAATATTACATTAGTTTCTACTGCAACTAATACAGCAAGAGTTGCAAGAATCTCAAATGGTGGGTTTAGTGGTAATATAGTTGCACAAAGATTTATACCAGGTGGTGCTGGTAAAAGAAGATGGAGATTTTTATCATCACCCGTAAATACTGGTATAGGTGGTATTCAATTAAATCAATACATTGATGATATTCATGTAACAGGCATGGGCGGTAGTGGCAACGGATTTGATGATTGCTCTTGTAATCCCTCTATAAGATTTTACAATGAAACGATTAATGCTATTGCAGATAGTGGTTGGAGAAATCCATCTTCTATAAACTATCAAGTGAACACTGGATCTGCAGTGGAAGTTTTTGTTCGTGGTTCAAGAAATACTCCTGATCCTTTCCTCGGCACTTCTGTACCTGACAATGCTACTATAGATTATATCGGTGAAATTAATTCAGGTACTGTAAACATTAACTTATCATTTACAGATAATGGGTTAACGAGTTCCGATGGATTTAATTTAGTTGGTAACCCCTACCCTTCGCAGATAGATTGGATGGCAACGGGCTGGACAAAAACAAACATAGACAGATTTTTTTGGTCATATGATCCTCGCTCAACAACTCCGGTTTATGGTGTTTTCGATCCGAATTCTGAGATTGGCACTAATGGTGTAACTAGATATATTCCATCAGGTATAGGATTTTTCGTTAAAGCAAATAATACTGGTGCAGCTTTAGGATTTACTGAAACTATAAAATCAAATCAAGCACCTTATAATTTCTTTAAAGGTAATTCTAGCCCATCATCTAAATTCCCTTACATCAAAATAAATGCAGGTGATTCTTTGATGAACGATGATGCAGTTTTATTATTCGATACTTCTGCAAGCTCAAGCGCTAATGATTTATCTGATGTGATGAAATTATTTAATCCTTCAATTAACTTTTATAGCAAGTCAAAAGAAAATAAAAACTTAGCACTTAACCAAATTGATTTTCCTTCAACAAAAGAAGATACTATCAACTTCTCTATGTTTGTATATGAGAACAGCACTGTACGAATAGGTGCGTATAATATATATCTAAAAGAAATAGTAGACATTCCAACTTGGTTAGGTATAGACATATTAGATAAATACACTAACACAAGAGTTGATATTAAAAACTCAGCTTACAATTTTAACATTGAAAATATTACCGGTGCTCATGGTAATAATCGTTTTGCAATTATTCTATATAGAAAAACTACTGGTATTGAAAACATAAGCAAACTATACAGACTTTACCCTAACCCAGCTCAAAACACCATTCATATTTCAAACTTCAATAACAACATTCAAAACATCAAAATCTATGATTTAAAATCATCTCTAATCAAAGAGATTAATCAAATCAATGCAAATATTGATGTATCTGAATTAATAAACGGTATATATTTAATCTCAATAGAGAGCGATAAAGGAATAGAAATACATAAATTTATCATCAATAAATAGCTAGTAAATATCATTTTCGATACAAAAAAGGCTTCTCATCAGAAGCCTTTTTTAATTTTGTATATTCGCAAAAAAACAACCCTTAAATGAGGTTATTAAGTATTTACGTAAAGCTCAAACTAACAATCTTAATTCTTTTGTTTTCTGCTAATATAAATGCACAAGACAATAGTATTGCTCCCCCTATTACTAAAAATGACTCTGTATTAATAGGTAAAAACCAAAGTATATTAATTGATGTACTTGCAAATGATATTGACCCCGATAATAACCTTGATTCAAATTCTATTACAGTCACAAGTTCCCCTCAGTTAGGTATCTTTCAAATTATTAATAAGAAATTACGTTATACCCCTTCTACGAATGTATGCGGATTAGATAGTATAAAATATAGAGTCAAAGATTTAAACAACGAAAACTCTAATATCTCTGTTGTTTATATAACTATTACTTGCTTCAACTTAGCTCCTATTGCAGTCAATGATGAATTCAATATCGATGAAGATAAACTTGATAGTATTGATGTTTTTGATAATGATTTATACATGGACGGTCCGGATATTGAAATGAAAATCTTAGATCAACCCACTCATGGTACTGCAACAATTTCAAAATCTGGCATACTCAAATATCAAGGTGATTTGAATTTTTTTGGCAATGATACTTTAAGCTATACCTTCTGCGATGATGACCCTACAAATGAATTATGTGATACTGGTTATGTTTTCATTTTAGTAAATCCGATCAATGATAAACCTATCGCAATTAATGATACTCTAGAAGTTTTTCAAGGCATTAGTTTTACTTCGGATCTTAGTACTAATGATGATGTTAACGACGGACCGGTAAAATTATATACAATAATCAAAACTAGTTCTAATGGTATTTCTGTATTAAACAGACGAGGTATCTTAACCTACACTTCAAATAATACTTTTGTTGGTAATGATACTTTAATATATGAATTATGCGACTCTGCAGATATTAATTTATGCGATACAGCAATAGTGTTAATTAAAGTTAATGAAGTTTTTGAAAAACCGATTGCGGTTGACGATACTGTAGTAATTAAAAAGAATGGTAATGCGTCTTTAAATATTTTACAAAACGATATTAGCATTTATGGCATCAACATTGATTCTGTTTTCATAAATAATCCGAATATTTATGCAACAATTATTTATGATGATAGCACCATTAACATCACTCCAATCAATAATTATACGGGTATAATAAATATCACTTATTACACAAAAGACATTAATGATTCAGTCTCAAACATTGCTAACATCCGAATAATAATAAACGAAGAAATTTTTATTGAAGATCAATGTCCGATTATAAATATAAGCGGTCAATCTACTAACATAGAAATATTCAAATCTGCAATTGCTGGTAATGCTGCCATTGATTATAACTATTTATTAATTAATACTCCACCATCAAACGGTGTGCTGAGTAACTATAATTCACAAAGTAGAAGTATAGTTTATACTTCGAATGCTAGTTATACCGGACTCGATAGTTTTACTTATGTGGTTCGTGATGTCGACGGATTAATGAGTTCTTCAATCAAGGTTTGCTTAGAGGTAAATTCAGATATCATCGTAAAACCTTCTGGTATTGTAAGTCCGAACGGCGACGGCTTCAACGATGCATTCATCATCGAAGACATTGACAATTACCCCGACAATGAAGTAATAATTTTCGATAGAAATTGGAACGAAGTTTTTAAAACAAAAAATTATTCTAGCACTAATTTCTGGAGCGGATCGAATTTACAAACAGGTACCTATTTTTATATTATCGATATAAAATTGAATGGTGTTGAGAAAAAAATTAAAGGCTATATAACATTGGTACAATAATGAGATACTTATTTATAATTTTCTTTACATGTATTCGGATGTTAGCTATGGCTCAACAAGAGCCCGTCTTTTCTCATTATATGTTCAACTCATTATCCTTCAATCCGGCTTACGCAGGCAACAAAGATATGCTAAGCATACAAACAGCTTATCGTATGCAGTGGGTAGGCATAGAAGGCGCCCCTAGAACATTACAAATGAATGCCGACATGCCTTTGAAAAATAATAAAATGGCAATTGGTGTAGATGCATATCAAGATAAAGTGGGTGATTTTTCTGTCTCTAAATTTTATGGTTCTTATGCTTATAAAATTCAATTAAACTCGAGTTTAAGAGCATCATTCGGATTAGCTGCGGGTTGGGAAAATTGGAACTTAGACAGAAACAATATAAGTAGTTCTGGCAATATTGACCCTACGCTTAATGTAAGAAATTTCAATACCAATACATTCGATGTAAGAGCAGGTACCTATGTAAGCAATGAAGATTTCTATATCGGTATTTCTTCTAGTTCATTATTAGAAAACTTAAGCAATATCAATGGAACGAATGCTATACAACGCAACTATTATCTCACAGCTGGGTACCTGTATAGAATAAGTCCGACATTAGTTCTCTACCCTTCTTTCTTCTACCGCGATGACTTTAGTCAAGGTGGTAATTTTAATTTCACTGAATTATTGGGAATAAATTCGAATATATGGGTTGGACTTAGCTATAGAAATGGAATGAGACTTATAAGCAATGATCAACTAAAATCAAACAATTCAAAT
>JACCDI010856762.1_pt1 | contig 36598 bp, 35 predicted proteins | sample 7442791 | NCBI WGS metagenome assembly JACCDI01 (sample SAMN15323434, study PRJNA562643) | freshwater metagenome | isolation source: river surface water | place: USA:Blue River Watershed | collected 2017-08-15 | reverse complement strand
CTTTGACACCAATGGCGGTGGAGACGGCGATATCGATAACACTGCTACTGCCGACTCGGATCAGACTGACGCAGCTCAGGCAAGCGCTGAAGTCGATATTGTCTATGATCCCGATCTGTCAATCGAGAAAATGGCGGACGTCTCCTCGGTTGACTCCGTGGGGGACCTGATCAATTACACGATTGTGGTATCGAATACAGGGAACATCACGTTAGAGAATGTCGTGCTCTCAGATAGCCTGATCGCTGGATCGCTTGATAACGATCTGGATAATGATGGCGTGATTAACGGTGATGACGGAGACGGCCTTCTCGAGGTTGGTGAATCGTGGACTTGGAACGGTCAATATGTGGTCAGCCAGGGGGATATCGACATGGCAAATGCCTCTTCGGAAAACCCTTACCTGATTCGGAATACGGCCACGGTCGATACCCAGCAGACGGATCCCGAGTCCGCGACTGAGACTGTTGAGATTCTGAAGACCGACTTCGAAGGGTTGTCACCGGGATACTGGAAGAACACCCCCGAGGACTGGGACGGCTTTGTGCTAACCCAGAGCTTTGAGGACTTCTTCTTCGGCGGTCAGAATGCGGATGTTGACTGGACGATCAAGACATCTGAGAAAGGTCGTGACAAGTTTCAGGTCGTTGACGATATTACTTTCCAGCAGGCGCTGGCGCTAACTGGTGGAGATGCTGCCGCGCTAGCGCGTGGGGCTGTCGCTGCGGTTCTGAATGCCCGGGACGAGGATGTTAGCTATCGATTTACCGAGGATCAGATCAAGGCCTGGGTGAAAGCTGCGCTGACTGGGGAAGACCTGGATCTGGATGGTGATGGAAACACGGACCTTGAGGCTGGCGATGATGCCGTTGATGGACTGAAAGACATGTTGGACTACAACAACAATCTTGGTGTGATGTAAGTTTTTTTGAAGTGTTTTTTAAAAGCCGCCCGCTGTCTGGGGCGGCTTTTTTGCGAGGTGAAACTGGTGGGTCGGGCGAGACTCGAACTCGCGACCAACGGATTAAAAGTCCGCTGCTCTACCGACTGAGCTACCGACCCAGAAGGAACTGTTGGCCTAACCAGCCAAGCCGAAGATTGTAACCGATCTAGAGATGCCTTGCAGGCCGGCTAGCAGGGTTTTCGGGAAGGGGTGCTTCTCATGCGCTACCCCGCCTGCCGCTCGATCCACCGTAGTCCTACCCAGGCCCCGGCAATGATCGAAGCGGTGGTCAGTAGGGAGCCGATGGCTAACAACGATAGGCCAGAGATGCCTTGGCCAATGGTGCAGCCGAAGGCCACGACGCCACCAAAGCCCATGAGCGCCGCACCGATCAGATGCCGCGACAGATCTTGGCGGTTCTGAAAGCCCTCCCATCGAAATGTATTGCTTGAAAGTGCATGGATCAGCGCACCGATGACCACCCCTGACACCGTGGCGATGCCAAAAGTAATCGTTCGGGTTGTATCACTCCAGACCATCAGCAGGTCTAGCCAGTACGCCAGGGGGGCTACGAAGGTAAGTGATTCAATGCCTCGGGTGTTGGTGGCGACAAAGCGCGGCTCTAGGGTGTTGGGATCCTCTGCCACAAACCCAAGGTGTCCCGTCGTCCACCAGGCGGCCACCACGAGCGCACCGATCACGGCACCTGCAAATACAAGTCTTGGCTGCGAGCGGAACTCTCGGCTGAAGAATATGTAGAGGGACAGCGCGAGCACGGTGAGACCCGTGACCCAGCCTCGAAGGGGTTCGACTGTCAACCCGAGCGTGACAGATAGAAGGCTCGTGAGATCTTGTGGTCGATCAAGGGACAAAAAAATCTTCTCGAGTGTCTCAACGCGAAACACCCCCAGGATCCCCCGCATGGTGATGATCGCGACGATCGCCATTACGACAAACACGACCAGTGCCTTAAGGCTCCCGCCACCGATGCGAATCAAGGTTCTTGCGCCGCAGCCCGATGCCAAGACCATTCCGAAACCAAAGAGAAGTCCACCCGTGATGTGCGAGAGCCAGAACAGGCGCTGCGAGAGATAGAACGAATCCTTTACCTGGATCTCGCCCATGATGACGAGCCCCTGGGTGCCCAGGATCGCCACCCCAATGGCCAAGAGCCACATTCGTAGACGCGACTGGTCGCCGCTGGCATACCAATCGGTGATGGCACCGAGGGTGCAAAAGCTGGCATATCGGGAGATCCATCCGAGCAGCAGACCAAGGCCTAGCCCTGTCAGGCTGACCCATCGCTCGAGTTCCTGAAGTTCTTCTGCAGTGATCATGGCCGCTCAGTGTACCCAGCTTTCGATGTCAGGGCCGCAGCGTGGTGATGCCGCCGGTGGGCTATTTCGGTGCGGCTTTGGGCGGTGCTGACTTTGCGGGGGCTGGGGCAGGCTTCTGGAGCGCCTTTAGGCGATCCCGAGCCTCTGCCGCAGCAGGGGAGTTCGGATAGCTCTTTATCAGACTTTGCAGGATGTTTCGGGCCGTATTGGGGTTGCCGGACTCGGCCTGACTCGCCGCCAGGTTAAGCGTAGCTTGTGGCCGTGCAGGGTGATCTGGGTATTTTTGGAGAAAATCTTGGCGTGCGGCAATCGAGGCTTTGTAGTTTTTGTCGGCGTAGAGTGCGGTGCCTTTATCGAGGAGCACGTACGCAGCGATACTCGATACGGGAAACGCCTGTTGATAGGTATTTGCGGCTGAGACGGCTCCTTTGAAGTCGCCTTTGCGAATCAGGTCCCGTATCGCCTCGAACCGTTCCTTCTCAGCAGGGCTGACGCGATAGCGAACGCCATCGAGCTCGAGCTCTGTGGGCTCGAGTACGCGCAGACGTTGGTCAAGATCGCCATACAGATCTTTCTGCTGTGACCGACCAGTGGTTGCGACCTGAGCGGTTTCTTCAACCTTGCCACGCAGTCGCGCAAGCTCTGCGCGAAGCTGTTCTGATTCATTGAGCAGTTGGATTCGACTCTGCGTCGAGGTCTGTAGCTGTTGCTCAAGCTCGGTGACACGGACCGTGAGGGCTTCTACCTTTGCTCGTAGGTCAAGAATCGCACGTCGCGCCTCGTCGTCAGAAAAAAGTGCAAAGGCAGGAGAGCTCAGGGCGATCGCTGAAATGAAAATGGCCGCGCTCGATAGCGAGGCGGCCATTGACCAGATGGGTCTACGCATCAGTGAGCGACTTATTTCACCACCAGATCAGCGCGACGGTTCTCTGCCCAGGCGGCTTCGTTGGAACCCTTCGCCTTGGGCTTTTCTTCCCCGTTGCTAATCGCTTCGACCCGGTTTTCGGCAACACCGGAAACGCCTAGCGCACGGCGCACCGCTTCCGCACGCTTTTGGCCTAGTGCCAGGTTGTATTCCGTTGTACCGCGCTCGTCGGCGTTTCCTTCGATCACCAGACGCGCTTTGCTGTCGATCTTCATGTACTTGGCATAAGCGGCGATCGTGGCCTGATACTCGGATTTGATCTCAAACTTGTCGAAGTCGAAATAAATGCTTGGCTTGACCTTCGCGAGCTCAGCCTTAGCAGCAGCGATCTCACGAGCGGCGATTTCTGCGGCGCTAGGACCAGCGGGGGCTGTAGACGTCACGGGAGCGGCAGGCTTTTTCTCTTCAAGGGGCACCTGGGAGGCGCAGCCCGCAAGGGTGACGACCGCAGTCGTACCTAAGATCAGACTCAGTTTAGATAGGGAAAGGGCTTGTAAACGCATGGCTTCTCCTTGAAATTGATTTGGTTTTTATTGTTATTTGCTGCCTATGGTCTCACGAAATCACGACAAATTCGAGTCTGACTACCGTGTCTAGGGCAATCGACCCCAGGCTGGGCCTTTGACCTCGCTGCCTTCCGCAGACAGCCGGGTGCGTAACTTTCCATCGAGTGAGACGGCCGAAAGGACATTCCGTCCGTCAGATCGACTGCTGTAGATGATCCACTTACTGTTTGGCGCAAAACTTGGCGAGTCATCTTTTGGCCCTGCACTGACCACCGTTTCTTGTTGGGAGGCGAGGTCGAGTACGGCAATTCGGAATAGCTTTTCACGACGCGTAACGTAAACAAGTGTTTTCCCATCAGGGCTCACTTGAGGTCGCGCATTGAAGGGCCCATTAAAGGTGACGCGCTGTGGTTCACCACCGCTTACCGGGACTCGATAGATCTGAGCAGATCCACCGCGGTCTGAAGTGAAATAGATGAACTGTCCGTCTGGCGAAAAGGTGGGTTCCGTATCAATCCCGCGCGACCGAGAGAGACGGGTTAGGACGCCGCCCTCTGCGCTAACAGTGTAGATCTGAGAGTTGCCGTCTCGGGTGAGCACCACTGCCAGCCGTTTACCATCAGGGGCCCACGCGGGAGCGCTATTGCTGCCGCGTTCGTTAGCGACGACGACCCGTCGTCCCGTCGCAAGAGTGTGGACATAGACCACCGGCTTCGAGATGCCGTCACGTTGCTCAAACGACACGTACGCAAGTCGTGTTCCGTCGGGAGACCAGGCAAGCGAGATAACCGGTTCACGCGAACGCATCGCGATCTGACTGTTCTGGCCGTCAGAGTCGGCAATGACAAGGCTATTGATATCACCGTCTTTGCGAACAAAGGCGAGTCGTGTCGCAAAAAATCCGGGCTCACCCGTTAGTTTTTCATAGACAAAGTCGGCGACCCGATGGCCAGTTCGTCTTGCTTCGAGTTCGTTCGGGGGCGTCGTAATCGCCAGTCCACCAAGGCTCTCATTCCGTCGCGTATCGAGCAGGATAAATCGCGTCTCGGCGCGTCCATCTTGCGCGATGACGCTACTTCCGATCACCAGGGCCTCAGCCCCTTTCTGACGCCAGGCCGCAAATAGTGGTGCTAGCTCACTGCGTTCGTTAAGTGGCGGTGTCGGGGTTCCTGCGTCAACAATGGAGATGACACCGCTTCGTGCGAGATCTGCGCGGACAACTTCCGCAACAATTCTTCCGTAGCGCTGTGTCTGGTCGGTTTCATCGAACGGTGCGACTGCGACGGGAATCTGTCGCTGCCCAACACCTGTAATGTCGATCCGAAGGGGCGTCTGTGAGAGGCTGGGCGGACTCAGGAGTCCAAGCACCACTGCCACCACGCCTGTTAAGAGACCGGTGACCGTCCTTCGATCCTGGCAGTGCTGACGCCGAAAGAAGGTAGCCATTGCCGTCTGAATCTGAACAATCATCATGGCGGCATTATAGACAGGACCCTTTTCTGAGAAGAGGCCTATGAATCCTCTTTGGGCCTGAACCGCAGCTCAAGGTCGCGCGAGACAGTGCCATCCTTTTTCTTTGGAAGCGGACTGGCCGCCCAGATCGCACGTTGGACGGCGTCATCCCAGGCCGCAACCCCGCTGGCTTTGATCAGGCGCACTTTGGTGACTTCGCCCGTCGGCAGCTGAGTGACCGCAACGACCGCTTCGGGGTTGCCTGGCGCGCGATCCGGGTAGTTAATGCGTGCCTTGATCCGTGCCTGGATCAGGGCCATGTAGTCGGCCTCGATACCCGTTTTGGCGCCGACTTCAGCACCACCGACAACTCCCGCCTTCGTTGCAGTGTCCTTTCCTTTAGCGCCGGCTTTGGCGTTTGGATCTAGTCCGAGTCGCGCGAGCTCCGCGCGACGCTGCGCCTCAAGCTGGGCTGCTGCACGCTGCTCGGCGCGCTTTTGTTCGGCCGCCTTCTTCTGGGCCTCTTGGCGGTCAATTTCTCTCTGCTTATCGACCTTAGATGGTTCTGGCTTCTTTGGTGGTTCCTGTTTCTTTTGGGTGGCGATGTCCGCCTTAGGCTCAGGAGGTGCCGGTGTGGGAGGTGTGGGCGTCGAAATGGGCTTTTGCACAATGCTTTGTGTCGCCGGCAGCTGCGGAGGAAGACCGCTCCAGAGTTCCGCCTGAACCGGTGGTGGCGTCTGTCGGCTCCAGTTGAGTGATACAAGCAGACCGGCAGCGAGCAGCAGGTGCATGCCGAGTGCCGCACCGAAGGCATTCCGATTTTCGCGGGCATCAATCGCCAGCACCGGTTAGTCCTTTCGAACGTTAAGGCCTACTCGGCTAAACCCCGCCCGCTGCAACACATCGAGCGTGCCGATCACATGCTCATAGCGCACCGCTTTTTCTGCGGAGATGATGATAGGCGCATCCTGTGCGGCATTGAGCGACTGGACCGCACGTACAAGTTCGTCACGGATGACGGGGACTTCCTTGTCACCCTCCACGTTGCGTTTCACAGTGATCGACCCGTCTTGTCGGATCGTCACGTCAATCGCAGCGACAGGCGCCTGCGAGGCTTGTCCGACACGGGGGAGGTCAATCGATCCCGTCACAATCATCGGTGCAGTCACCATGAAGATAATCAGCAGGACGAGCGTGACATCAATGTAGGGAACCACATTGATCTCGCTCATCATGCGACGACGGCGATGGCTGCGCTGGCTAGTTGGAGATCCCATAGTGATTCTTGATGCGCTCGTTTAGCGCACGCCCTGACGCTGAAGGATGTTGGAGAATTCTTCCATGAACCCTTCAAATCGAATGCTCAGGTGGTCTACATCCGTGGCATAACGGTTGTAGGCGACGACTGCAGGAATTGCAGCAAATAGACCGATGGCGGTTGCAACCAGTGCTTCCGCGATACCGGGAGCAACGCTGGCCAGCGTGGCCTGCTGTACGTTAGCGAGTCCAGAAAACGCATGCATGATCCCCCACACAGTGCCAAAGAGACCAACATAAGGGGATACCGAACCTGCTGATGCAAGAAAAGGAAGATTTCGCTCAAGGGTATCGAGCTCACGATGAAAGGAGGCGCGCATCGCACGACGTGCGCCATCAATCAGAATACTGGTGTCGTGAATATTCCCTGAGCGACTTTTTAGAAACTCGCGCATCCCCGATTCAAAGATCTTGGCCAACGGCCCGGGGAGCCGGCCTTGTTGGGCCTGATCGTAGAGTGCCATTAGCTCTCCACCAGACCAGAACGTCTGCTCAAAGGCTTCAGTTTCTTTTTTGGCACGGCCGATTGACTGCCACTTCTTGAAGATGACGGTCCATGAGAGCAGTGAGATGACAACTAGGATCAGCATCACGAGCTGCACAGGCAGGCTTGCCTCCATGACGAGCGTCAGCACAGATAAATTTGCAGTGGCATTCATGGGTCTGAAAAGTCCTTGGGCTTAAAAGAGTCGGGTATTGCCCCCATCGGTGGGGGCAATTTTTCCAAAGTGTTGGTAGGCAGACGCGGTTGCAATTCTGCCGCGGGGCGTTCGCTGGAGAAATCCCTGCTGAATTAGATAGGGCTCTAAGACATCTTCAATCGTGTCTTTGGCTTCACCGATCGCAGCGGCGAGATTATCGATTCCCACTGGGCCGCCGCCAAATTTTTCAATGACGGCCTCAAGCAGCTTGCGGTCCATCAGATCAAAGCCTTCGCGGTCCACTTCAAGTAACGAGAGTGCCTGATCAGCGACTGTCTGCGTAATCGCCCCACTAAACTTTACCTGGGCGAAATCTCGAACGCGGCGCAGTAGGCGGTTCGCCACCCGGGGTGTACCGCGTGACCGGCGGGCGATCTCGCGCGCGCCAGGATCGTCGATGGTCGCTGATAGCAACGAGGCTGAGCGCTTCACAATGGTGGTGAGGTCGTCCGTTGAGTAAAACTCGAGTCGCGACACAATCCCAAATCGATCCCGAAGCGGATTTGTCAGCATTCCCGCTCTTGTGGTGGCACCGACGAGTGTAAAGGGCTGGATATCTAGCTTGATCGAACGGGCTGCCGCCCCTTCACCAATCATGATGTCGATCTGATAGTCCTCAAGCGCCGGGTAGAGAATCTCCTCCACGACTGGGCTCAGTCGGTGAATCTCGTCGATAAACAGCACATCGTTGCGCTCAAGATTGGTCAGAATCGCAGCGAGATCACCGGGCCGTTCCAGCACAGGACCGGAGGTCTGTCTTAGGTTGACCCCCAGCTCACGTGCCAGGATGTGGGCCAAGGTTGTTTTGCCCAGCCCCGGAGGACCAAATAGCAGCACATGGTCTAGCGCTTCCTGGCGTTGCCGCGTGGCCTCGATGAACAGCGCGAGCTGGTCCCGAACTTTGGGCTGACCGATGTAGTCGGCTAACCGCTGTGGTCTAAGCGCCCGCTCGATGACCTCTTCAGCAGGCGTTTTCGCCTGACCAGAGACAAGGCGGTCTTCGTCGGGGGCCGAAAGGTCATCGTGTTCGATCATGCCCCGAAGTTTACTTGGCTAACTGTTTTAGTGCCTGCTTAATGCCATCTGAAACGGGCAGCCCTGGGTCCAAGCCTTTGGTTGCCGCGAGGGCTTCACGCTCCGAGTAGCCCAATGCGAGCAGCGCATTGATGATATCGATACCCCCTTGATGGGGGCGATCGGCGACGGTGCCGATAGGCGTACCCAGTTTGTCTTTGAGCTCAAGAATGAGCCGCTCGGCCGTTTTTTTGCCGATTCCGGGGACTCGCGTCAGCAGACCGACCTCCTGCAGTGAAATAGCCCGTTGCAGATCGGTCACCGAGAGACCTGACAGCACTGCGAGTGCAATGCGTGGTCCGATACCGGTGACTTTGATCAGCGCGCGAAAAGCAGCGCGCTCGGATTCTGTGAGAAACCCGTAGAGCAGCTGCGCATCTTCTCGAACAACAAAGTGGGTCAGAATCACGACCGGCTTTCCAAGCTCGGGAAGATCGTAAAAACTGCTCATCGGAACATCGATCTCGTAGCCGACGCCGTGCACATCGACAAGAATCTGCGGTGGGTTCTTTGCGGCTAAGACGCCAGCGATTCGTCCGATCATGATGGCCTCTATTGTGGGCTAGTTTTCGCTCGCGCGATGGCGCGTTGGGTGGCAAGGGTCTGCCACCAGGCGAGCGCACACGCCAGGGCATCAGCAGCATCGGACCCCGGCGCCTTGGCGAGACCCAGGTGACGCTGGACCATTTTTTGGACCTGTTCCTTTGTCGCACGCCCTGAGCCAACGACAGTTTGTTTGATCCGCAGTGGGGTGATCTCCCCAATCGGCAGGGCATGTTGGGCTAAGGCCGCAATGGCAACCCCTCGTGCCTGGCCAAGTGACAGGGTTGACTTGGGATTTACATTGACAAAGACACGTTCAATGACCGCCTGATCCGGACTGTATTGCGCGATCAAGGCATCCACTCCAGCAAACAACTCGGCAAGCCGCTCTGGTTCGGACCCGTCAATCGCCGGTCGAATCAAGCCACTACCGACATAACGAACACGTTGGCCCTCGACATCAATTAGACCAAACCCAGTTCGACGAAGTCCAGGATCGATGCCAAGGATTCTCATGGGGCGTTAGTGACGGAAGTGCCGCATCCCGGTGAAGACCATCGCGATCCCGCGTTCATTGGCGGCGGCGATCACCTCATCATCGCGAACAGAGCCCCCGGGTTGGATCACACAGGTTGCCCCAGCATCGGCGACGGCATCGAGCCCGTCTCGAAATGGAAAGAAGGCATCAGAAGCGACCGCAGATCCTTTCAGATCAAGGCCCGCATGCTGCGCCTTGATCGCTGCAATGCGTGCTGAATCGATCCGGCTCATCTGTCCTGCGCCAACCCCCAGGGTCATCCCGTTTGCACAGAACACAATCGCATTGCTCTTGACCCAGGTACAGACCTTCCAAGCAAAGAGCAGATCGTTGAGCTGGGCGGGCGTTGGCTGTTGCGCGGTCACGACCTTTAAGTCCGAGAGGTGCAGCACGTTTCGATCCGGCGTCTGCACGAGTAGACCGCCACTCACTCGCTTGAGATCACGTCCCGACGCGATTGCCGCATCGGTACCCAGCGGTACCTGAAGCAGTCGGAGATTTGCCTTCGCACTAAAGATGGTTTTTGCTTCCGCAGAAAATGATGGCGCGATGATGACTTCAGCAAATTGCTTGCTGACCGCTTCGGCCGTCGCGCCACAGACCTCAGTGTTAAACGCCAAGATACCGCCGAAGGCAGACGTGGGGTCGGTCTGAAATGCCTTCTGATAGGCCTGAAGTGGCCCGGGTGCCGTCGCGACCCCACAGGGGTTGGCGTGTTTCACGATGACACATGCCGGCTCTGCAAAACTCCGTACACAGGACCAGGCGGCATCGGAGTCGGCAATGTTATTAAACGAGAGTTCTTTGCCTTGGATCTGTTGGTAGCGTGCCAAGGTCCCCTCAAGGGCATCAGCATCTTGATAAAACGCGGCACTCTGATGCGGATTTTCACCGTACCGCATCCCCTGTACTTTGTTGACCTGAATCGACAGGACCTCTGGGTATGCCGATGCCGTTGTTGGCGCTGGGGGCATGCAGCCGGTGGCATTTTCCGAACAGTCGACCGGGTCCAGGCTATTTAAGAAGTTGCTGATCGCGCCATCATAGGCCGCCGTATGGGCGAAGACTTTTTTTGCGAGTCGCTGTCGCGTAGGCCAGCCGAGCGTTTTATCGTACGCATCCATCTCAGCAAGAAGCGTGGCGTAATCGGTTGGATCCACAACAACCGCGACACCATCATGATTCTTTGCGCCAGCACGGAGCATGGCCGGGCCACCGATATCGATGTTCTCGATGACATCTTCATAGCTTGCGCCGGGTCTTGCGAGCGTTTCACGGAAAGGGTAGAGGTTTACAACGAGCAAGTCGATCGGTGTAAAGCCGGCTTCGGCGAGTGCGGTCATGTGGTCAGCGGAATCACGTCTCGCCAAAAGCCCGCCATGCACGGCAGGATGCAGCGTCTTCACGCGGCCATCGAGCATTTCGGGAAACTGGGTCACTGATTCCACAGGACTGACCGATAGCCCTGCCTTACTGAGCAGGGCTGCAGTGCCCCCGGTCGACAACAGCGTTACCCCGCGTTGTGCAAGCGCTGTCGCAAACTCGACAATCCCCTCCTTGTTTGAGACGCTGATCAGCGCGCGCCGAATCGGCAGTCGATGCGGTCTGGGGGAGGAGGCAACAGGGGCGACAGAGGACATTTCAGCTCCAGGAAAAAACCAACAATAACGAGATGCTAGCGAATTAAGGGGTCGAGCGTTCCTTGGGGGGCTCGATCAGTCCGTGGGCGCGGAGTTTGGCGCGCAGCGTAAATCGTGTAATACCGAGCGCCTGCGCAGCATGGCTAAGGTTCCCTTTGTATCGCGCCATGACATAGGCCAGCAACGGCCGCTCGGCTGCGGAAATGACCATGTCATACAAGGCATGGGGACGTTGATCGCCAAGGACCTGGAAATACTGGTCAAGTGCCTGTCGGATGGTGTCCTCGACTTTTGGCGAGGATACTGGCTGGGGGCTAGTGGGTTCTGAGGGCATGATGGCCTGCAAAGAAATCATCAATGGCGCGTAGCTGGGCGTCCGTGGACTCGAGTTGGTTCAAAAAGTCGCGAAACACTCTCACGCCTGGCAGGCCTTTGAGATACCAGCCAATATGCTTTCGGGCGGTTCTGACGCCGGTGACTTCGCCATAAAACTGATAGTGATCCAGCAGATGACCGCGAAGCCATGTCGCGATCTCTTGTTCTGTTGGATCCGGCAGTTTCTCTCCCGTCTCCAGATAATGCGCAATCTGTCGAAAGATCCATGGCCGGCCTTGGGCGGCGCGTCCAATCATGACGGCATCAGCGCCGGTCATCTCAATGACTCGCTTTGCTTTTTCGGGGCTATCGATGTCTCCATTGGCCACCACAGGAATACGCAGACGCTGCTTGACCTGGGCAATCGTCTCGTATTCCGCATCCCCTTGGTATTTATCTTCGCGCGTGCGGCCATGAATGGTCAGCATCGCAATTCCCAGGTCTTCCGCCATCCGGGCAATCTCTGGCGCGTTTCGATTGGCACGGTTCCAGCCGGTTCGCATTTTTAGCGTCACGGGAATCCCGTCTGCGGAGACAGCATCGATCACTGCTTTCAGAATCATCTGGACCTGCTTGGGCTGCTGCATCAGCGCCGAACCTGCGGCGACGTTACAGACTTTTTTGGCCGGACAGCCCATATTGATGTCAATAATCTGTGCACCGCGCGCGACATTAAAGCGAGCGGCCTCGGCCATCATGGCGGGATCTGCCCCGGCGATCTGGACTGCTTTTGGGGCAATCTCTCCGTCATGGTTAATGCGTCGCGTTGTCTTGTCGGTGGCCCATAGCAGTGCATTCGAGGCGGCCATTTCGCTGACGGCGTATCCCGCCCCAAGTTTTTTGCAGAGCTGTCGATAAGGCCGATCCGTGACGCCTGCCATGGGGGCGACAAAGACGCGGTTGGGAAGCGTGTGTTCGCCAATTCGAAGGGGTGTCGTGAACACCGGGAACGCACCCGAACGATTCACGATCTAACCACCGTACATCAGGACCTGACCCAGCAGCTTCTTCGCGCCAGGGATAACGCTGACACCGCCGATGGCACGACGGACCCATGCCTGACGCGCAAGTGTGTCGGTCGCAAGCCTGACGGACCAGCGATCGGTACGCCTGCGATGGGCGTAGTCCTGCAGCCGCGACTCGATAGCGCTGCCGCGTTGGACTAAACAGTTCGCAAGGGTTTCTGCGTCTCGAAAACCAAGATTCATGCCCTGCCCTGCGATCGGATGAAGCGCCTGGGCTGCATTACCGATCCAGACTGTGTTGCCCTCTGCGAGTGTCTCGCGCCACTTCAGCCCAAGCGGATAGACCCCCGTAATGTCGACGCCAGTAATGCCGGTGAGTCGTTGTCCAAGCACCTCTTGTAGGCGCTCACAGCGTTCCTGGCTTATCGACGACTGCAACGCATTGGCGCGGGACTCAGCACAGCACCAGATCAACGCATATCGATCATTTATCGGGAGTAGCGCGACGGCACCATCATCGGTAAACCGCTCCCAGGCCGTATCGGAGGGCTTTTGTTCGGTGGTGACCCAGCCGATGACGGCCTGCTGTCCATAGTCTCGAACCACACTCATGCCGTCATTTGTTGACCGATTGTCAGGATGGAAAAGACCTCCCTCTGCCACAACGCGGATCGCAGGATCACGTTGAGGTTCCGCCTGGGGCTGAATCGTGAGCCCAGCGCGTTGGCAGTGCTCACGTAGTGTTGTCAGTAGACTGCTGTAACTCGCGAGCCCGCCAAGGTCTGTCACCCCAACGCGATCAGTCTTAATTTCCATGCTACCGAAATGATCGGCGGCCGAGACGTGAATATGTTTGATACGCGTCACCTGGGCATCGACACCCAGTTGCTGTAACCGAATCAGGGTGCCGTGAGACAGCGCAAGAATTCGTGGGTCGTCGCGATGAACGGGGATAGGGCTATTGATCGCCGGATCCACAAGCTCAATCGACTCAGGGGACCAACCATTTCTTAAGAGAAACAGTGATGCCAAAATGCCAACGGGCCCTGCCCCTTGGATTCGGACATGGGGATCAGCCATGCATGAGGTCCTCGATCTCAGAGGCTTTCACGGGAACTCCCCGGGTCAGCAGCTCACCGCCCTTGGCGCGAACGAGCAGGTCATCTTCAATCCGAATCCCGATGTTCCAAAAACCTGGATCAATATCGTCCGCTGGGCGAATGTACAGGCCGGGCTCAATGGTCAGAATCATGCCTTCGCCGAGCGGTGTGGTGTAGTCACCGACGTCGTGTACATCGAGCCCGAGCCAGTGCCCGGTCCGGTGCATATAGAACCGCTTGTAATCGCCTTGCTCAATGGCCGCATCAAGCGACTGCTTTGCAATGAGGCCAAGATCCATCATGCCCTGTGTCAGCACACGGACTGCTGCCTGATGTGGCGCGGTAAATGCCGCGCCGACAGTCGCGGCAGCGATCGCGGCCTCTTGCGCTGCAAGCACGATGTCATAGGCAGCGCGCTGCTGACTAGTGAATCGCCCGCTCACCGGATAGGTTCGCGTGATGTCTGAGGCATAGTTGTCGAGCTCGCAGCCTGCATCAATCAAGATCAGCTCTTGGTCTTGCACCACGCGATCCCCGGCGCGATAGTGAAGAATGCAGGTGTGAGGCCCTCCTGCCACGATGGAGCCGTAGGCGACGGACTGCGAGCCCGCCTTTCGGAACTCGTGGAGCAGTTCTGCTTCAATTTCGTACTCGGTGACGCCAGGCTTGGAGAAGCGCATGGCGCGGCAGTGTGCCCGTGCAGAGATGTCTGCGGCACGGCGCATGGTGTCGATTTCGTGCTTGTCTTTAATCAACCGTTGACGGGCAATCGCCTGGCCTATATCAACGAGTCGATCGGGGGCATTGATCCCTGCACGCCCTTGGGCGCGCAGCGCATTGAGCCACTGACGAATTTTTTCGTCGAGTTCTGCATGTTCGCCAACGTGGGCGTAAAGCGCAGGAAGGTTGGCGGCAAGTTTCACGACCGTCTGGTCGAGCTGGTCCAGCGCAATGGCCTCATCAAAATCAAATCGCGCGGCGGCGCGCTCAGGGCCTACACGAACGCCATCCCAAATTTCGCGCTCGGCATCACGAGGACGGCAGACCAGAATGTCTTGAGTCTTTCCATCGGCATCGACACGCATGAGCCACCAGGCCTCTGGCTCTGGGAATCCCGTCATGTAGAGAAAATCACTGTGGCTGCGGAACGGATAGGTGTTGTCGCGGTTACGAGAGATCTCGCCACCGGATGACAGCACGACCAGACCACCGCCTTGAGCCGCAATCCAGGCGGCCAGGCACTGACGCCGTTTTTTGTGCTGATCGCCGTGGATCGGCCGCAGCACCTCGGTGGGGCGCATGGTATCCGGTAGCGCTGAAATGAAATTGTCGAGTGAGACTGGATCGGGAGCGTTCATCGTTCTCTCAATTGGTTAAGGTTGGCAAGTCGTTCGGGGGTGCCGACATCCGACCAAAGGCCGGTATGGTGGGACCCCAGGCAGCGTCCCTGGTCGATTGCCGCATGCAGCAATGGAGCCAGGGGCATCCTGGTGCCTTTCGGGATGTCGTCAAACATATGGCGATCATAGACGCCGATTCCGGAAAATGTCAGGCTCTGCCCCTCGGTCTTTGCCAAGACTCGCTGGGGTTCAGTCGGCAGGGTCGCGGATAGGCTGAAGTCCCCGTCCGGATGGTGGCTCGGGTTATCCACCAGCACCAGATGACACTGGGCCTGAGGCGATGACTGTTCTGCGAGGGTCGCGGCGATCCTTGGGGCCTGAAACATGGCCCAGTCGGTAAAGATATCGGCGTTAATGACGAGAAAGGGCAGGGACGACGACCTTCCGTCGGCAGCCTCCCAGGGCCTCGCAGTGGCGATCCCACCGGCGGTTTCCAGGGCGCCATCAGGCTCTTCCGAGTACCGCACAGTGAGTCCCCAGCGCTGGCCATCGCCGACAAGTTGTTTAATCTGATCGCCCAGGTGCGCGAGATTGATGACGACCTGTTGAAAGCCTGCGCGTGCCAGTGATTCTAGGTGCCATTGAATGAGCGGCTTTCCACGAACGACCAGCAGTGGCTTCGGTGTTCTGTCGGTGAGCGGGCGCATGCGTTCTCCTCGACCTGCAGCGAGAATCATGGCGTGCATGTCGTGACCACCGGGCGCCATCAGCCGACTCGCTCCAGTAGTTTTGCCAGCGGACCGAGTCCCTGATAGCGACGGGCCACATTGACGGCGTAACGCATTACTAAAGGAATGTCTTTTAGGTAGCCATCTTTCCCGTCTCGATAGGAGAGCCGCGCGAAGATCCCCAGCACCTTCAGGTGACGTTGCAATCCCATCCATTCAAAGGCACGCCAGAAATCCGAAAAATCTGAAGCGATCGGAAGTCCTGCGCGACGGGCGTCTTCCCAGTAGCGAACCGCCCAGTCAATCTGAACTTCTTCCGGCCATTCAACGTAAGCATCGCGAAGTAACGACACTAGGTCATAGCTCATCGGACCGATCACTGCATCTTGAAAGTCCAGAATGCCTGGGCTATCGCGCTCGAGCACCATCAGATTTCGGCTGTGGTAATCGCGATGAACAATCACTGTTGGCTCTGACAGGCACTGGTGGACGATTCGTTGGTAGATATCCAACAGCGTTTCTTGTTCCGATGTCGAAAGACTTGTGTTGCGGTGACGTCCCAGATACCACTCATCAAAAAGGCGCATTTCCTGGCTGAGTCTTGCCGCGTCATAGGCCGGCAGCGGTGCTGTTGGCTGAAACTGTTGAAGCTGTATCAGGGATCGCCAGGCGGATTGGTAGAGGGGGTCACTCACCCCCAGATCCTGATTTGCTGATTCCAGGGCGGCAAGATAAGTCGTCTGCCCAAGATCGGTGCACAGCAGAAATCCCAGGGAAGGTTCTGCCAGGATGATCCGAGGGACCGATAGACCTGCCTGTGCCATCAGATCGGCCACAGCGACAAAAGGAGTCATCGACTCCTTGTCTGGTGGGGCGTCCATCAGAATGAGCGACTGGTCTTGGCCACGGAACTGGCCGTCACAGCGAAAGTAACGCCGAAAAGACGCGTCACTCGATGCGGGCCGAAGGCTCTCCGGTGCAAGCGTCCATTGCAGGGCGCTGAGCACCTGCGATTGGTCCGCGAGCCATTGTCTGGCAAGGGTCTTGCGAGGGTCGGTAACGGGGGGTTCTGAGGACTGGGACATGATGGCGGAATCGGGGTTTTCACGGCGACCGATCCCTATAATAGAGCATGCATTTTTCTGGGATCGTCACCCCGCGGACGGGCAGCGCTGTGGCGCTCCTCCTTGTGCCCATGATCGGGCTCACGGCAGCATTTCCATCGATGGCGGCGCCGCTGATTGGCCAGTGTGAGATGGTCAGTGCAGCCGCTGATCTCAATCGATCCCTTGGACTGAAGTTTGATCCCGTCCTGAACCTCGAACCATCGTCGACCACGCAGACCCCTGCCTATGTCTTTGGCCGTTCCATCTCCGGTCAGACTGAAGACGTTATTGAAGCGCGTGGAGATGCCGAGTTTCGCAAACTGGGAATGTTTATTAAAGGCGACGCCATTCGTCATGATCTTGTGAAGGACGAGCTCTTTGCGCAGGGGTCAGTCAAGCTATATCGCGAGGGCGAATTCTTTGAGGGGCCACGGCTTCGGTTAAAGCTTGGCACCACACAAGGATTTTTTGATGACGTGAGTTTTCAGCTGACGTCGACTGGAGGGCGGGGCACTGCAGCCCGCGCGGAGTTTATTCAGCCGCTGGAAACACGGTTAATGAAGGCCACCTTTACGACCTGTCCGCGTGATCGACCCGCATGGGAGTTGCGATCCGATGAGCTGCTCGTTGACCAGATCCGTGAGGTAGGCGCAACCAAGTCATCCACCTTGTATTGGGGAGGTGTTCCCATCATTCCGTTTGGGGATGCTACGTTTTCCATTAGCGACCGTCGCAAGACGGGGGTACTCCCACCGTCCTATGCGACCTCGTCGAAACTGGGGCTCGATGTCGCGGTCCCGTTTTACTGGAATATCGCGCCAGAACATGACATGACGATTACGCCACGGCTGATTACGAAGCGCGGTATGCAGCTTGGAGGAGAGTTTCGGTTCTTGCGACCGACGAGTCTGGGAACGCTCGTCTATGAGGTGCTTCCCAGCGATCGCGTGACTGGGGAAGATCGACGGTTTGGCGCTGCGACGATGACCCATCGATTTGGTGACCTGGCGACCCTCGGTCTTAACGTTCAGCGGACATCCGATGACAACTACTTCTCCGACCTGGGGAACTCTCTGTTGGCGTCATCGCAGCGGCTACTACCCGCAACCGCCTCGTTAACATCAGTGGTGCAGCAGTGGCAGTTGCAGGCCCAGGTGCAGGAGTATCAGTTGCTCCAGGACCGTACATCGCCGTTACTTGCACCGTATAGTTTTGCGCCCAAGGTCACGGTCTCACGCCAGCATCGTTCGACCGCATCAACGGATCGACTGCCGGTAGATTGGTCTGCTGCCGCAGAGGCTGTCTCGTTTCAACACCCTACGTTGGCAGAGGGAGAACGTTATGTCGGTACTGCAGCGGTGTCGTTGCGGACCTTGACGCAAGGGGTAACGGTGGAGCCTCGGCTATCGGTGCATGCGACTCACTATTCACAGCGACGAGAGGGGCGTCTTGACCGAACCCTCGAGAAGTATCTTCAGACAGAGTCTGTGTTTACCGATAGCATCTACAAAAACAATGTTGGTGCAACACCTGCCTACACGCGGGTGCTCCCTACCTTCAGCACCTCCGTCAGCTCGGTACTCGAACGTCCCGCCCAACTGGGTGGGTTATCGGTTGTCCAGACGCTTGAGCCAAGAATTTCTTATATCTATACGCCTTATAAAGACCAGTCTGCTTATCCCGTCTTTGATACCGGCTCCCCCAGCCTGAACTTTGCGCAGATGTTTTCGGATACGGCCTTTAATGGCCATGACCGTATTGCAGATCTGAATCAGATTACGGCAGGGGTCACGACACGCCTGATCGAAGACGAGAGCGGTATCGAGCGGCTTCGGGCCTCGGTGGGCCAGCGTTTTTATTTCGCGGATCAGCGGGTCGTGCTTCCTGGGGCCTCGCTTCGAACAGATCGAAAGTCGGATCTCCTGGCCCAGATCTCCGCGCAGCCGCGTAAGGACTGGACGGTTGAATCTCAGGTGCAGTACACCCTGGCGACGTCCGATTGGAAGAACCTGTCGCTGATCAATCGATTTAATCCGGGTCCAGCGAGTATGTTGAGTCTGGCGTATCGTTATGTCCGGGGCGCCTCTAATTCGGTCGATATGGGTTTTCAGTGGCCCGTTTCCAATCACTGGTATGCCGTTGGCCGCTACCAGCATGCGCTGAAGAATCTGGGTGGGGGTGCCGTCAATCAGAATCCAGGAACCGTGGAAGCGTTGGCGGGCTTTGAGTATGACGGGGGCTGTTGGGTGGCTCGAATCGTGGCACAGCAGTATGCGACGAGCGCCTCTGAGAAGAACACGGCATTTTTCTTCCAGATCGAGTTAAATGGGCTGGCCCGGGTCGGGACGAATCCGCTTGGCGTGCTTCGGACGATCCCGAACTATCAATTAATTAACCAGATCACGCCTTTGCCATCAAAATTTGATAACTTCCAGTAATTCTTTAGGAACCCATCCCCTTTCATGCAGCCTTTTCGTTTGATTCTGACGGTTTCAATGCTTGCGCTGACAACAGCGTCGCCCTTGGTCGTCTCCGCCCAGCCTAAATCTACGGCACCGGCGCGACTCGTCGATCGTGTGATCGCGATCGTGAACCAAGACATCATTACTGAGAGCGAACTCAATCGTCGTGAGCGCCAGTTTCGAGAGAATATGCGACGAGAGGGCGCGACGCCGCCAGATCCGAAGGTCATGCGAGAGCAGGTCTTGGATCGAATGATCAATGACCGTGTCTTGTTGCAGCGTGCGCAGGAGACTGGCGTACGAGTCGACGATCTGACCGTGGACAGAAGCCTTGCGCGGATCGCGGACCAGAATGGACTCTCGTTATCAGGGCTTCGAAATCAGCTGGAATCGGAAGGAACCTCGTTTGATAGTTTTCGCCAGGACATCCGTGACGAGATCATTCTGACCCGACTCCGGGAGCGTGATGTTGATAGCCGCCTTCAGATCACCGAGAGTGAGGTAGATACCTTTCTCGCGGCCCAAGGGGATGCGGTTCGTCGAACCGAAGAGTACAAGGTGTCGCAGATTCTGATTCGCTTGACAGAGTCTGCATCGAAGCAGGAAGTCGATGCTGCGCGTGCCAAGATCAGTCAGGCGCAGGCCGCGCTTCGGAGCGGTCGCGCCTTTGCTGACGTGGCAAAGGAATTTTCCGAGGCCCCTGAACGGGAGCAAGGGGGAAGTCTTGGCTGGCGTCCCACAGAGTTGGTGCCTACCCTGTTCTTAGATGCACTCCGTCAGTTAAAGCCCGGTCAGGTAAGTGCCGTCATTCGAAGTCCCAATGGCCTGCATCTATTGTTGTTTGAGGAGCAGCGGGTGATCGTCAAGACGCCCGAGGTGCCCGTGCATCGCGCCCGTCATATTCTGGTGCGGATTGATAACAACATCACCGAGGAAACGGCACGCCGTCGGATTATGGATATCCGGCGTCGGCTGGAGTCAGGGGCTGATTTTGGTCAGCTAGCGCGGGAACTCTCTGACGATAAGGGTTCTGCGACGCGCGGCGGAGAGCTGGACTGGACATATCCAGGAGACCTCGTTCCCGAATTCGAGCGGGCTATGGTGGCCTTGCAACCGGGGCAAGTGAGCGGGCCTGTACGTTCCGTGTTTGGTGTTCACTTGATTCAGCTCATGGAGCGTAAGCGAGAACCGATGGGAGAGCAGCGTCTTCGGATGCTGGCGCGTAACCTCGTGCGTGATCAGAAGCTGGCCGAGGCGGTTGCCGATTGGACACGCGAGATCCGAGCGAATGCCTATGTCGAGATCAAGCGCGACGACTTCTGATCAAGGGCATATTGCTCGCAAACGATTCGGACAGAACTTTCTGCATGACCCTGGGGTGATCTCACGGATCATCTCGGCAATTGATCCCAAACCGGGGCAGCGACTTGTCGAAATTGGCCCGGGCCAGGCGGCGATCACCGGACCCTTGATGGCGCGTGCAGGACGGGTTCATGCGATTGAAATTGACCGAGATCTCGCTGCCCGTCTCCGCGAGCGATTCTCCGCGGAACAGCTGACCTTGATTGAGGATGATGTGCTCAAGGTCGACTTTGGCGCCCTGGCAGCACAGCTGGGGGGATCCCTGCGGATCGTTGGGAATCTTCCCTACAACATCTCTAGCCCAATCCTGTTTCATCTTCTGGACTTTGCTGAGTGCATCGACGATCAACATGTCATGCTGCAAAAGGAAGTCGTTGACCGTATAGTTGCGCCCTGCGGGTCAAAGATCTACGGACGTCTGTCGGTCATGCTCCAGGCGAGATATCAAATGGTCCGCTGCCTGCTGGTCCCTCCCGGGGCCTTTCAGCCTGCACCGAAGGTGGACTCGGCCGTGGTTCGGATGGTGCCGCTGCCGCGTGCGCAATTTCGAGTGAAAGACTGGGTCGTCTTTTCGGCGTTGGTCACAGCGGCGTTTTCCCAGCGCCGTAAGATGCTCCGGAACACGCTGGCAGTTTATGGTGATCGTGTGAACTGGGAGGGGCTTGGGATTGCGCCCACGGATCGGGCCGAGGATCTGCGCGTTGATCAGTTTATTGATCTCGCGAATCAGCTCTCTGATTAAAACGTTGGCAGCGTATCGAGCCGTGTCTTTTTGAGCACGGCCTTCCCTTCTTCAAAGTTTGGCAGGATTTCTGCGACCTCGCTCCAAAAGCTCGCACTATGGTCCATGGTGTAGGTATGGGCAAGCTCATGAGCAATCACGTAATCGATCACTTCCTGGCCGAAGTGAATCAGGCGCCAGTTCAGGCGTATGTGACCATCTTCGGTACAGCTTCCCCAGCGTCCTCGGGCATTGCTGAGACTAAATCGCGTGAAGGATCGTCCAGACCGTTCGCTTAAAACCTTGAGGCGTTCGCTGAACAGGCGTTTGGCCTGAGACTGAAGCCAGGCATGCACCGTGTCCCGAATCTGCTCGAGTCGCGCGTCATGCGGCAGAGCGAGTTGAAGCTCTCGCCGGAAATCGTCGTACTGCGACTGTCGAAGCGTCGGGGTCAGCAGCAGTTTCATGGGTTTGCCCAGATACTGAATGGCGGCACCATGCGCCCACTGCTCCTCTGGGAGTAGACGCTGTTGTTCGCTTTGATGCCATTCCGCAAGTCGCGCTAAGAGCCAGTTCGACTTTTCTCGAAGGATGAACTCAATGTCACTCACGGGCACCCATTTGGGCGCATTCACCTGAATCATGCCCTTGCCGATAGACATCCCAACGGTTTTGCGCCGGGTTCGCTTGAGAGACCACGGAACCGTATGCCCCTGCAGGGCAACGGTTCGGTGTTTCTTTGTGGGGGTTGGATTACTTTTTGGAGAGACGGTTGGTGGAGTCGGGGACTCCCCGATTCCAAATGGCAGAAGAAACTGCTCCAACAAGGTCATCGATGCGCTTTCCCTGGGCGGCTTGGACTGATTCGTTTCATTTCTTGTTCTATCCAAGATTCTACTTTTGCCGTGAGGGTAGTCGCATCTTCGCCATCCGGCAAGAGGGTTGGCCCTATAGAAACGGTAATCACCCCTGGTTTTTTTAAAAAAGACTTCCTTGGCCAGAGATCTCCTGAGTGCATCGCGATCGGAATGACGGGGGTGTTGGTGGCGATCGCCAGGCGTGCCCCTCCGGTTTTATAGCGGCGATGGGTTCCGGGGAGAACTCGGGTGCCCTCTGGAAAAAAGACCATCCATCGGCCCTGTCGATGAAGTACATCCTGTCCTTGATCCAGCACCTGCTGAAAGGCTTCGCCTCCCTGGCGACGGTTGATCGCGACCATCCGTAGCAGGGTGATGCCCCAGCCAAAAAACGGAATCCACAACAGCTCTCGCTTAAACACGAAACAGAGGTCACGTTGAAAGAAGGCCGGATAGAACATGGTCTCCCAGGCGGATTCGTGCTTAGACAAGATAATTGCGGGGCCGTCCGGAAGATTCTCCAGACCGATGACATTGGCACGAATGCCAAGGATCCTCCGGGAGGCCCACATCATCATCCGGCACCAGGTCATCGCAAACCGATAGCGTGGGTGGTAGGGCAGAAATGGCCCAATCAGCACCACGAGTGTCGCCCAGACACAGAGTGAGACGACTTGGAAAACCAGAAAGACGACTGCGCGGAGCGTGAGCATGTCAGGGCGTCATCGTGTTCGAAACGCGGACTAGTCCGTCGCCAGCAGCTGCGCGACCGCCGCTGCCAGGTTGTCAGTGATCTGCGACCCCGGTGGCAACGCTTTCGTGGGGTCGTTTGCTGCGGCCGCTAGCGTCCGCTCTCCCTTTCCTGTGCGGACCAGCCATAGTGATCCGCCCATGACATGTCCTGCCTGTAGGTCTCGGAGAGAGTCTCCGACAACAGGGACATCGGTAAGCGGTCGACCAAATCGGTTCGCAATGTCCTCATATAAACCTGTAGCGGGTTTTCGGCACCGGCAGCCTGTATCGGGAGCGTGAGGACAGAAGAAGATCCCATCGATACGCCCACCGGCTTCAGCGACGGCATTGGTCATTTTGTTATGAATCGCATGCAGGGTGTTGATATCGAAGAGTCCGCGCTCGATCCCAGATTGATTGGTGGCGACCACCACCGACCATCCTGCATGGGTCAGGCGTGCGATGGCCTCTAAGCTGCCCGGAACAGCGACCCATTCTTCGGGGGACTTGACGTAATCATCGCGGTCTTCGTTGATGACCCCATCTCGATCCAGAATAATTAATGGAGCCGCTGCGTGACTCATCTTAGGCGGCGAGTCGAGAAATATCCGCAACCTGGTTCATGGCGCGCGATAACGAGGCAAGCAGGGCCAGACGATTGGCACGAAGTGCTGGGTCTTCTGCGTTGACCATCACCGATTCAAAGAACGCATCCACTGGCACACGAAGCGCGGCCAGTTGCTTGAGCGCACCGGTGTAGTCCTGCGCGATAAAGGCCTGCTCTGCCTTAGGCGCAATCGATGCCAATGTTTCAGCGAGTGCCTTCTCGGCAGGTTCCACCAATGCTTTTGCATTGAGCGTGGCGGTCGCACCTTCTGACTTCTTCAGGATGTTTCCAATGCGCTTATTGGCTGCACAGAGGGCTGCTGCCTCCGGCTCGCCCATGAATTGACGAACCGCATCGAGACGAGGCAGCACCTGGTAAAGCGGTGTCGGAAGCTGTGCGAGTACCGACTCAATTTCTTCCGACAAATAGCCCTTTTCCCTCAGCCAGGCGCGCAGTCGGTCCAACATGAAAGCAAGAACGGCGTCGAGATCGGGATTTACGGCTGGGACCTCTTTAAAACTTGCGGCTGTCTGGTGCACTAGATCATGCAGCCCAAGCGGGAGACGCTGCTCGATTAGCATACGAATCACCCCGAGCGCATGTCGACGCAGGGCGAAGGGATCTTTGTCGCCCGTGGGCGCAAGGCCAATTCCCCAGATGCCGACCAGCGTCTCCATTTTGTCCGCGAGGGCAAGCGCGGTTCCCTCTGGATTAGAGGGGAGGCTGTCGCCAGAAAAACGAGGGTGGTAATGGCCTTCGATCGCCAGGGCTACCGCCTCGGGCTCTTGGTCATGACGCGCGTAATAGGTTCCGATAATGCCTTGCAGTTCTGGAAACTCACCGACCATATCCGTCAGAAGATCCGCTTTTGCAAGATGAGCGGCGCGTTGTGCGAGCGCGGGGTCAGCACCGACGGATGCGGCCCACTGGGTCGCAAGGGTTGCCAGTCGGTCCACACGCTGTCGCTGGTGACCGATCTTGTTGTGATACACGACAGCACTCAGGCCATCGAGCCGCGATGCCAGTGTCTTTTTGCGGTCTTGATCAAAAAAGAATTTCGCATCGGAGAGTCGCGCACGCAGCACACGGGCATTACCCGAGGTGACGACAGTGGGGTCTTTCGATTCGATGTTGCTGACGAGCAAGAATCGATTGATCAGTGCACCTTTGGCATCCGTCAGTGCGAAGTATTTCTGATTCTGTTGCATCGTCAGGATCAGGCACTCCTGGGGCACCGATAGAAAGGTCGATTCAAACGATGCCTGCAGGACGACTGGCCACTCCACGAGGCTGGTGACTTCATCGAGAAGGCTATCGGGCATCACGGGAAGGTCAGGCGCAGCCTGTGTCGTTAGCGCCGCAACAATCTTCTGGCGTCTTGCCTTGAAGCTCGCAATCACCTTGCCTTTGGTTTCTAGTTCAGACGCGTATTGATCTGCATGACTAATCGTGATCGGTGCTTTGACATGGAATCGATGTCCCAGCGTGGAACGGCCAGAGGTCAGACCCAACGCAGAGACCTCGATCAGTCGATCCCCATGGAGTGCCACCAGTCCATGGGCAGGGCGAACAAATTTGACGGTTTCACCATTGGCTCGCTGATAACTCATGACCTTGGGAATCGGTAGGCGGGCAATGGCCTCCTCGAGCGCTGTCTGGGCACTCTCGGCAAGGGTGCGTCCTTTGGCGACGAACTGATAAACGAGTTGCACCTGCTTGCCGTCATCGACCCGTTCGAGATCGGAGAGCGCAAGATCTTGGCCGAGCGTCACCCCGAGACTATTCAGCTTTTTGATGAGTGGTGGCGTTGGCTGTCCATTCGCATCAAGCGCGATGGTAATGGGCAGCAACTTTTCTTTTTTTGGAAAGTCTGGCGCGCGATCTAGGACATCTGTGATGTGAACGGCGAGACGTCGTGGGCTTGCAAATCCGCTGACTTGTGTTGCAGGCGTTGTGAGCCCGTCCTTTGTCAATCGGTCTGCAACGGACTCAGCAAAGGCCTCACCGAGACGCTTCAGTGCCTTTGGGGGGAGCTCTTCTGTGAGGAGTTCAATAAGAAAAGAATCGGTCATCGCAGGCTCGTGTTTATTTTTTCTGGCACATCGGGAAACCGAGTCGCTCACGAGACTCCACGTAGGCCTGTGCAACGGCCCGAGACAGATTTCGGATTCGACCGATGTACTGAGCGCGCTCGGTCACTGAGATCGCGCCACGGGCATCGAGTAGGTTAAAGGTGTGGGCTGCTTTGAGGATCTGCTCATAGGCAGGGAGCGCGAGACCCACTTCAAGAAGGCGTTTCGCGTCGGCCTCGTGTTCGCCGAATCGGCTAAACAAGACCGGCACGTTGCTCTGCTCGAAATTGTAAGTCGACTGCTCCACTTCGTTTTGGTGATAAACATCCCCGTAGCTCAATCGATGTTCCGCGCTGCCTTCTTGCCAGCTCGTCCAATTCAGATCGTAGACGTTCTCCACCCCTTGAAGGTACATTGCGAGTCGCTCAATACCGTATGTAATCTCCCCTGTAATCGGACTGCAGTCGATCCCGCCGACCTGTTGGAAGTAGGTGAACTGAGTGACTTCCATTCCGTTTAACCAGACTTCCCAGCCAAGTCCCCAGGCGCCAAGGGTTGGGTTTTCCCAGTCATCTTCGACAAACCGAATGTCATTGGTCTCAGGGTCAATGCCAAGCGCCTTCAGAGAGCCAAGATAGCGATCGAGAATATCCTCGGGAGAGGGCTTCAATACCACCTGAAACTGATAGTAGTGCTGTAGCCGATTGGGATTTTCTCCGTATCGACCGTCTTTCGGGCGACGAGAGGGCTGGACATACGCCGCACGCCAGGGTTCGGGACCTAGCGCGCGAAGGAAAGTGGCGGTGTGAGAGGTGCCTGCGCCGACTTCCAGGTCGATGGGTTGCAGCAGGGCACAGCCTTGTGCGTCCCAGTATTGCTGGAGCGCGAGGATGATTTTTTGAAAGCTTTGCATGTCCGGCATTCTAGCCGGTGTCGGTCAATTCTGGCTTGGCGGCGAGGCTTTGCGCGGGGCAGATCGTCGACGCTTGGCAACGATGGCAGCGACCAAAATGATGAGCGTCACCATCATGACGGGCCAGTTACCCCAGCGAATAAAGGGCGTACTTCCCTGCATTCCCTGAACCTGAGTCAGCAATAGCCCCGGCGACCCCGTTGGAAGGAGGTCGACAGGATCTCCGTGATGGTCGATGGCGCCCGTCACACCCGTGTTTGTGGCTCGGAGCATCGGCCGACCAGTCTCCATTGCCCGTAGTCGCGCAATCGAGAGGTGCTGCGAGAGCGCAATTGTGTCGCCGAACCAGGCGAGGTTACTGATATTGAGCAGCATTGTTGGGTGGCGCTCTGCTGGGATTCCGGGGGTGATTGGCCTGATGAGTTCTTCGCCAAACAGGTCCTCAAAGCAGATGTTCACACCGATGCGTTGGTCCCTTACAGCGATTGGTGTCTGGATCGGGCTGCCGCGTCGGAAATCTCCGAGCGGCATCTGCATCATGTCAACGAACCATCGAAACCCCCAAGGAATGAACTCGCCAAAGGGAACGAGATGGTGTTTGTCGTAGCGACCATAGAATTCCCCGGGCGCATTGTCTTCGCGGATGGCGATCAGACTGTTTCGATAACCATCAGGGTCGCGCATCGGTAGCCCAAGCATGACGGTGCCGCCAGCGCGTTGGGCGAGAGACAAAAAAGCGGCCTGCGTCTCTGGAGGCTGCATCGACCAGGGCCTTACCAGCGCCGTCTCGGGAAAGACAATGAGCTGTGCGCCCTCTGGCGTTGCCGCAACACTGGCCAGGCGCAGATGCGTTAGCAGTGCTTCGGACTCCCTCGCTGGATCGAATTTCATTGACTGTGGGATTGCGCCTTGTACCAATGCGACCCGTAATGGCCGCCCGGCGGGAGACGTCCATTGAATGGTTGTATTCCAGAGTCCAATTCCCAAGACGATGATGAGCCCCGCGAGAGGCGCCCATCGCTTTAGCACGATGGCCTGCAACGCCAAGAGTAGGCAGAGCACTACGGCAAATCCAACGCCGTAGACACCAAGTAGCGGTGCAAATCCTGCCAGTGGCGTGTCCACTGCAAGATAGCCAAAGGCAATCCACGGGAATCCCGTAAACAGATGGCCACGGAGCCACTCCATCAGTGTGAAGGACGCCGCCACGATCCACGGTGTGCTCCAGTGGCGAAGCGTCGGGCTTAACCATCCCGAGAGGGCGACGGCCCCAACGGCGTAGGCGGCGACATAGGTCGCTAAAAGGACGGTGGCAATTGCAGCGAGCCAGGCTGGCATCTGCCCGTAGTCATGCAGGCTGATGTAAATCCAGTGAAGCCCGATCGTATAAGCAATCGGTGCAATCAGACCCGCGAGTCGGGTCAGTCTGGCAGGGTTAAGTCGCCGACTCACCAACGCGTTCAACGATCAAGACGTGGACTTGTCGGGCATCGGCCCGTTGCACTTCAAAACGATGTCCATCGCTTTCGATGATCTCGCCTCGTCGTGGGACGCGGCCGAACTGATCCGTAACGTATCCTCCGATCGTGTCGACTTGGTCATCGGCAATCTCGGTTTTAAAGGCCTCATTAAACTGATCAATCGGCGTCAACGCGCGGACTCGGAAGCGTCCCGGCTGTCGGGGCATCGCAACAATGTTGTCATCGTCTTCCTCGATATCGTGCTCGTCCTCAATGTCGCCCACGATCTGCTCGAGCACATCCTCGATGGTGATCATGCCGGCCACGCCGCCATATTCATCCACGACGATCGCGATGTGATTTCGATTGATACGGAAATCACGCAGCATCACATTTAACCGTTTCGACTCTGGCACAAAGACGGCGGGTCTTAGCAGCCCACGAAGATCGTCATCGTGTTCTGCCAGTAGTCTTAAGAGATCCTTTGCGATCAGCACGCCAATGACGTTGTCTCGTTTGCCCTCAATGACGGGGAAGCGTGAATGCGCTGTCTTAATCACCGTCTCAAGAATTTTTTCGAGAGGGTCATCGATATCGATGACATCCATTTGAGATCTGGGAATCATCAGGTCTCGAACCTGCAGGTCGGCAACCTGCATCACACCCTCCATCATCGAGACTGCGTCAGCATCGATGACCGAGTGTTCCTGCGCCTCTCGCAGTTGTTCGATTAGATCTTCTTTGTCATCGGCCCGGCGGAAGATGCGGGCGATTAAGCGTTCGAATTGTGTTTTTAGTCCTGCTGTCCCGGGTCCGGGGCTGGGGTCGCTCATGCGCGTGGTGGCGAGTTAAAGGGACCTCTATGGTGCCATAACCAGTGTGATTTCAGGTTGTTACATATGGGTTATCGATGCGAAAACGCCGCAAAATGGCCGTTTCTAGGGCTTCCATTGCCTCTGCGGCACTGGATTCTTCATGGTCGAGTCCGCAGGCATGGAGTACCCCGTGCACCAATAGGTGGGCACAGTGGTGGTCCGGGGCTTTCTTCTGTTGTTTTGCCTCCGCGAGGATCACTGGAAGGCAGAGCACCAGATCCGCGCGAAGCTGCGGCGGGGCGTCGTAAGGAAACGTCAGAATATTCGTCGCATAAGACTTGCCGCGATAAGTGGTGTTGAGTGATTTACCTTCTTTGCGACCAACGATACGAATAGTGATCTCGGCTGAACGGCAGGCAGACGGCAGGCTTGCCTGAATCAGTCGACGGATCCTGGGGCGGGACAGGGGCCAATCATCCTGGTCTAGGTCAGCCCCCCATTGAAGATCTAGCGTCACTGTTACTGCCCGCTGCGAAAGTTTGCGGGTCACGCTAGAGCACCTCGCCGCGCAGAGAGTGCGGATAGACATGGCTGATTCGCACGTGAATCATCTGACCAATCAGTCGTGGATGCCCCACAAGATTAACAACACGATTATTCTCGGTACGCCCTGCAAGTTCTTCCGGGTTCTTTCGTGAAGGGCCTTCGACGAGAATACGTTGGGTAGATCCCAGCATGGACTCGCTGATTCGTAGCGCATTCGCCTCAATCTCTGCCTGAAGTATCTGTAGGCGCGAGAGCTTCAGTGCTCGCGGCGTGTCGTCTTTCAGATCGGCTGCTGGCGTTCCAGGTCTTGGGCTGTAGATAAAGCTAAACGAGTTATCGAAACCAATGTCTCGGACCAGCCGCATCGTCGCCTCAAAGTCTGCCTCAGACTCTCCGGGAAATCCTATGATGATGTCGGTCGACAATGAGATGTCGGGCCGGACTGCTCTGAGCCGTCGAATAATTGATTTGTATTCAAGCGCGGTATAGCCGCGTTTCATCGCCATCAGGATCCGGTCGGAACCTGACTGCACCGGCAGGTGCACATGGTTGACGAGTTTGGGTAGCAGACCGTAAGCATCGATCAGTCGTTGGCTGAATTCTCTGGGATGTGAGGTGGTAAACCGAATTCGTTCAATTCCTTCAATCTGGCTAACAAGTTCTAAGAGCGTTGCAAAATCTGCAGTTGCCTGATCTGGTGCCGCTTTATCAATGGGGCCAAGATAGGCGTTCACGTTCTGGCCAAGCAGCGTCACCTCACGTACGCCCTTGGTAGCGAGTTCGGTAATTTCGGTCAGAACATCTTCGAGTGGCCGAGAGACCTCTGTGCCGCGTGTGTAGGGCACGACACAGAAACTGCAGTATTTACTACAGCCTTCCATGATTGAGACGAAGGCAGTCGGCCCTTCTACACGGGCAGGAGGCAGGTGGTCGAACTTCTCAATTTCCGGAAACCGAATGTCGACCTGGGGCTTCCGTGTTGCCTGACGTGCCTCAATGAGATCCGGAAGCCGATGCAGCGTCTGGGGACCGAAGACAACATCGACATACGGCGCGCGTTGAACGATGCCATGCCCTTCTTGCGATGCAACGCAGCCACCGACTCCGATAATCAGATCCGGTTTGATTTTTTTGAGTTCGCGGGCACGGCCAAGATCGGAGAAGACCTTTTCTTGGGCCTTCTCTCGCACTGAGCAGGTATTGAAGAGAATGACATCGGCATCCTCGGGGGAGTCGGTAGGCTCCATGCCGTGAGACGCGTTCAAGATGTCTACCATCTTGTCCGAGTCGTATTCATTCATTTGGCACCCAAAGGTGCGAACAAAGACTTTTTTAGCGGGTTTGGTCATATAAGCGGCCGTGCCAGGGGTATAACTGGAGGACCGAAGCGCAATTTTGCCTCATCATTCGGTCCTATGTCTTTAACGACCCCACCGCGACTGCTGAAACCGGGCGTCTCGTCACGCGAGGCATTTGCCTGGGCAAGCCTGGATTTTGCGAATTCCGGGTATACCACGGTCGTGCTGACGGCCGTTTTCAACGCCTATTTTGTGTCTCATGTCATGGCGGGCCATTCCGCAGGCACTCTGGTCTGGACGTTGGTTCTGTCTGCGAGTTATCTCCTGGTCATGTTGTCAGCGCCCGTCATCGGTGCCTATGCGGATCTTCGTGCAAAGAAACGCAGACTACTCGTGATCAGCACCTGGGGATGTGTGATTGCAACAGCCCTTTTGACGACCGTGGACCAGGGCTTGTGGGCCTGGGCGGCGGTGCTGTTGGTGATCTCGAATCTTTGTTACGCAACGAATCAGGATCTCGTCGCCGCATTTCTTCCCGAACTCGCCCCGAAAGAAAACTTTGGCAAGGTCTCCGGCTACGGCTGGGCCTGGGGCTACCTCGGCGGGCTCGTAAGCCTTGGGCTCTCCCTGGTTTGGGTCGCCTACGCGCAGGGGGCCTCGCTCTCCGCCCAATGGGTGGTTGGGGGAACCACGATTACGACGGCATTGCTATTTGCGTTCGTGGCACTGCCGTCTCTCATCGTCTTGCGTGAGCGCGCGTTACCGCACCCTGACTCCGATCACTGGTCTTTGCGTGATTGGCTGTCCGCAAGCTGGGGGCGTTTGTCGGAGACCTGGGCGCGATCACGACATCAACATGATCTACGCCGGTTTCTCGTCTGTGTCGTGATTTATCACGCCGGCGTCCAGACCGTGATTACGTTGGCGGCAGTTTATGCGCAGCAGGTCATGAACTTCTCGATGACCGAGACCATCACGCTGATCCTGGTCGTCAATATCACTGCAGCAGTCGGGGCTTGGTTGTTCGGGTATTGTCAGGATTGGCTCGGGCACCGGCGCGGACTCACTCTGGCGCTTGTCTTCTGGTTGGTGATGGTGGGGCTTGCCTGGATCGCGACAACGCCAATGATTTTTTGGATCGCCGCAAATTTTGCTGGCCTTGCAATGGGTGCGTCGCAAAGCGGTGCGCGCGCTGCGATTGCCTATCTTGCGCCATCTGGCCGAGAGGGGGAGATCTTCGGGATCTGGGGGGTGGGCGTCAATCTTGCAGCCATTCTGGGCCCGCTGACCTATGGTCTTGTGACCTGGCTAAGCGGTGACGAGCATCGACTGGCGATGCTCACCACCGGCGCTTTCTTTCTTATCGGGCTTGTCTTACTGTGGCGTGTTGATTTCGAGCGTGGCCATCGTGATGCGGGTCATGGCGACTCCCCTGGCCGTCGCAGGTCTTAATCTAGGCTGTAAGGAACTGTTTGACCTTTGGCCAGTGATGATCAAAGTCCGAGAGGCCATGATCTGAGCCTTCGATGATGTGATGTGTAGCACCGGGATAGCGTGCCACCATCTCTTTCCAGTCGAGGAGTTCATCGCCTTTAGCGGCGACCAGCAGATAGCGTTCGGCCTGAGTGATCCCGACCTCGAGCGCTTTTAAGTCATCAATATATTCCGCTCGAAAGTGTAAGACCTCATTGGTGTGCCATGCCGGAAGATCGCCAACATATGGTGCAAGGTCTCGCGCGGGCCACGGGGCGGGATTTAGGAGTGCTGCTCTAAACTGATGCCGCTCGGGGTGTGTCTCCATTAAGTAGCTCGCGTAAAACCCGCCGAGCGAGCTTCCAATGAGGCCGATCCGGTGCCCCTGGGCAAGCCCCTCAGCAATGGCGGCCTCGGCCTGAGCAATGGCGACCCTCGGGGCGATATCGAGAGCGGGACACAGGCTATGGATCTTCGATCTGGCAAGATCTTCTGCGATCATCACAGCTTTCGAGGACTGCGGTGAGCTTCGAAAGCCGTGCAGATAAAGAATACTGACAGGGTTCACGACGGCTGCTTTCTAACCAGAGACTGAAAGCAACGATCTTACTTGAGAAGGATGATGGTCATGACAACAAAAGGCGTTGCGCTTGTGACGGGGGCAGGAAGTGGGATCGGACGGGCGGTGGCTCGCAGACTACTGAAGGACGGCTGGGCCGTTGCGCTCGCAGGTCGACGGGAGTCGACACTCGCAGAGACGGCTTCTGGTTTTGAGTCGAATGCCTTAATTGTCCAGACCGATGTCTCTCGGGAAGGTGATGTCGATGCCTGTTTCTCGGCGATCGTTGGAAAATGGTCGCGGCTGGATTTGTTATTTAACAATGCGGGCATTTTCCCGCCGGGACAATTGATTGATGAGCTCTCAGTAGACAGCTGGCGTGAATCAGTTGAGATCAATCTGACCGGGGCGTTTCTCTGTGCGCGCGCAGCCTTTGCACAGATGCGTCGACAGACTCCGCAGGGTGGGCGGATTATCAATAACGGCTCTATTTCTGCGCATGCACCAAGACCTCAGTCGGTAGGCTATACCGCAACAAAACATGCGATCACAGGTCTCACCAAGTCACTCTCGCTGGATGGGCGTGCCTTTGATATTGCCTGCGGACAAATTGATATCGGAAACGCCGCTTCAGAGATGACCACCGGTTTTGGCGCTGGCGCCCTGCAGGCAAATGGATCCCGCATGGCCGAACCAAGAATGGATGTTGCGGATGTGGCCGACGCGGTGGCCTATATGGCTGGATTACCGCTTGCAGCGAATGTTCAGTTTATGACTGTGATGGCAACGAAGATGCCGTTTGTGGGTCGCGGCTAGTGCTCTCCTGACACTGAAGCAGTCGCTCTGATCTAGTTTGGGAAATGGCATGGGGGTCATGGCGTTTTTCCGAGGGGAGATCGCACTGAACCCAGTGTCCCGTTGCGGATTGAATCAAGATGGGAAGCCCATCAGAGGAGTGAAGGTCAACGTAGCCATCGGGCGTGATAAAGATCCGACGCTGATGGCGGTCAAGCGCGATTCGATAGTTGTCGAGTCCGATCATGTCCGGGTTTGAGATACGCCAGACCTGGGCTTCCGTGACCATCGCACGTGAACTGACGAAGTAGGCGCGGTGACTTGCCATCGGAATTCGGATCTGACTACTCGCAAGGTTCACGCCAAAGGGAATTGTCTTGGGGTCCAGAGTAAATCGTGCCTCCGTCCATGGGGGTACTTGGCGGAACATGGCAATGCCTTTCTCATCGGTGACCTGCATTCCCCGTCCAGCCTGGTGGATTTTGACAGCGGGTATTCCAAGGTCTTGAATCACAAGGTTGTCTTCGCCTGCGCGGCCAAAGCCTAGCCCTTTTGGCGTAACCCACAGCCGAGTTGATGCGGACCAAGCGGTTGTCTGCGACAGGCTGTCGGCCCGAATCGAAAGGTCGCCGAAGTGACTGGGGTAACGAAAAAATGCCTGTGTTCTTTCCTGTCGGTCTTGAACTTGACTGAGACTTAAGGTTGGCTTCGACGGATCTGGACGGCCTGCAGTCATCTCTGTGGTGACGACGTGTCGAGACTCATTGGGAGTGGGCTGGCCACGTATTCCGATAGTGGTGTTGACGACATTCTGGCGACCCGGCAGGTCAAATGAGATCCCAAGCGCACCAAACCAGCGTGATGGAGAACCGGGGAGCGCGTCTGAACGCAGTTGTGCCTGTAAATGAGCCCTCGGTGCAATCCGAAAATTGATCGATAACTGCTGGGTCATTTGGCGTGACTGAGCTGCCGCCTGGATCATGGATAGCGTGAGCGCCGCACTGGTTCTTGCGTTCAAGGCACCAGAGACACTCAGTTGGCTCGTAACTTGCTGCTGTAGCGGTCGCAATGACGATACTGTTGGGGGTAGCGCCGGCGGCAGGGTTGCTGTGATCAGCTGTCCGTGGCTTGCGATCAACTGGCTTCGTCGGCCTAAGGCGGCACGAGTTTCTATTAGCCAAAGATCTGTACATCTTTTCTCGGCGCAGGCTTTCCCTGCAGCAACGGTTCCAATCACTCCGAGTAGTGCCCGAGTGCTTAGTTCTGACATGACTCTTGTCTGGTCTGAAATACGATCGACACGCAGGCCGATCGTCTGCTGATGAGATAGCCCGTAATGCAGCCGGGCGGCGATCACATCAGTAGTACTGAGACGGCCTGTGAGATCGCGTGGATGACCGAAGGCGATCTCCCATTCGGGCGTACGCGCGGGTAACAGTCGACGGTCAGCAGACCAGGGAATGAAAATACGCTGTGTCTGTCCGTTAATGTCGATCAATCTGGCCTCGATAAACCCCGGGATCGTGCTCGCCCCATACCCTTGGATCTGATAATTTCCTGGCGTCAGAATCTCGCTGGCGTAGATGGCGGTACCCTGACGGTCATAGAACTGGATTCTTGCGGGAGTAGGAACACGCAGTGTGGCTTCCGCTTTTCCCTCCCCCCGCAGAATCAGCGCTCGGTTGGTCAGCATCAGGCCGCGAAGCTCGGCGAACTGCTGTTCTACCCCGACTGTGGTCCGAATATCGCCCATTTGGACAGATGCGCCGTCCGCGAACAAGTGATCGGCGGTAGCCCGTGAAAAGCGTTGCCCATCGAGCGTGCGTTGGGTATCCCAGCGCAAGAGGCTTGGGCCACGACTGAATGTAACGCCAGCGCCATGGAGCCCAGAACCCAGAAACAGGTCGAATGCAGCGGCGGGAATATTCTCTGCTGCTGGCTGCGACTGATAGTCTGGGTGAGTCTGTAGTCTTGAGCGATCGTGTAGTAGGGCGATGCTCATCAACGAGGGGTTTGATCCAAACTGAATTCGTCGGCTTGCGAGTGAGTCCAGCGGGAGCCGAAGCCGGATAAGCGTCTCTGCGGGATCGAATTCGCACTGGCCTCGTTCGAATACCAGCATCGATCCTTGCTGGTGTCGCGTCTGGCCCTCCTTGGATAGGGCGTTGACAAGGGGTTTGCTGTCGATCACACAGCTTGCTTCCGTCAGCGCATAGCGGTCTGCCCTAGAGATCACTGCGCCATTGAGCTCAATGGCGGCTAGTAGCCAGGCTAATTCCAGCATGGCGAACCTATGGGATCGAAAGTCCTGGCGGAATTAAAGGATCTGTCGGAGATCGATAGATTGGAAGGCTAAAGCGGAATCGAAAATTGACACCGGGGTCTGTGGGGGACTCCAGCGGAATCTGCTCGATGACAAGTCGGTAATACTGAGAGCGATCAAATACTTTGGCACGAATCATCTGGCGTCCGGAGCCGGCGAGCGAGAAGAACCTGGGTGAAACATCCACCCCCAGTGGTGGGTATGCTGCCGACGGTGGACCGCTATCCTTGCTGGCAATTGGAAGCGCCGCTCCACGCTCTGGTGATGGCGCGAGCGGATCCCATGGAGTGACGCGTACCGACCATCGGGTTGGTGTGCTCAGACTGGATCGTACTTCTGTTGCGACAATGCCATCTTGATCCGGTGCAAGTTGTGGCGGCGTAATATTGAGCGCCGCCTGAGCCTGCATTCCGGTCATCAACATGAGTAAAAAGATCGGTAGTCGCATCGCTCACCTCAGTAAGTGATGGTTGCGATGATGGTGTCCGCATAGATCCCGGTATTTAAAATACTTTGTCCCGAGGGGATTCGCCCATAAACCGTGAAGTTTTGATCAGACCCTGTTCCAGTCCCTGAAGTAGAGTTCCACTGGTTTGAACGACTGCTGTCTGAATAGAGAAAGTAATTGATGTAGCTTGCACCGCTTGCTAATCTTCGACCGGCCGAATAGTTTGTACCGTTCCCCAGTGCAATCGTGAATGGCGTCCCGCTAGAGCAGTTCACCGTAAGTGTGGATGTAGCATCAGTGTTAGTCGTCGTGCCAGTGGTGATACTCGCAAAGCTCATGTTGCTCGCACTAATGGAGCAGCTGGCTAAGACCTGAACCGAGACATCAAAACTTGCTGTTCCACTTGCCGCCAGCGCCGCGCTTGAGAGGCTAATGCTGGCCGTGGCCGCAACCATTAACAATCCTCTTTTCATCTTCATCGGACTCTCCTTTTGGTGTGGTGAGCCCTTATGGTCAAGCCCCGAGCACGTCTTGTGGAGTCAGGGGGGCTTACACTGTCAGAAGG
>JACCDI010840965.1_pt1 | contig 36707 bp, 32 predicted proteins | sample 7442791 | NCBI WGS metagenome assembly JACCDI01 (sample SAMN15323434, study PRJNA562643) | freshwater metagenome | isolation source: river surface water | place: USA:Blue River Watershed | collected 2017-08-15 | reverse complement strand
TGACAATAAAAATTCCAACATCAAATCATTGTCGATGCTCAACACTCTGTATATATCTTTCTTAGATTTATCTGCATTGTTGTAGCAATAACGCATCTGATAAGTGCTTCCCAAGGCAAACGTTGCAAGGTTTACAGAAGTGGCATGCAACGCCAATGCTCTGAAATTATTTTCTATGTAATGTCCGTATTTGTACTTTTTACCATCGATAAATGGAGCTACCCAATATTTATTGAATGGATACCTAAGTTCTGCTGAAAACTTTTTTTGATTGAAGCTCTTTGGTAATAACCCTGCCTCAGTATACCCCATCAATGATAAGGTGGCGAATAGCATGATGAGGCTGGTAGTAGTTTTCATGTTTCGAAAATAAAAAAAGGCAGTGAAATTCACTGCCTTTTGTATTGAACTTGTTTTAATATTATTGAGCTTGTACAGCTTTAGGCGCTGCATTTTTGATAGCCTCGCTTGAACCTTCTTCAAACTTCTTGAAGTTCTCGTTGAATTTCTCAGCTAAAGCATTTGCTGTTGCATCGTAGGCTGCTTTATCAGTCCACGTATTTCTTGGATGTAAAATCTCTTGTGGTACATTTGGACAGCTGTTTGGCATTAATACACCAAATACAGGATGAGATGTGAATTCGATGTTATCTAACTCACCGTTTAAAGCTGCAGTTAACATAGCGCGGGTGAAAGACAATTTCATTCTGTTACCTACACCATATCCACCACCACTCCAGCCAGTATTCACTAACCATACGTTGATATCAGGATTAGCATTCAATTTAGCACCTAATAACTCAGCATATTTTGCAGGGTGTAATGGTAAGAAAGCCTGACCAAAGCATGCAGAGAATGTACTCTGAGGCTCTGTAATACCAGCTTCTGTTCCAGCCACTTTGGAAGTGTAACCAGAAATGAAGTGATACATGGCTTGTTCTACTGTTAACTTAGAGATTGGAGGCAAAACTCCATAAGCATCACAAGTTAAGAAGAAAATATTTTTAGGGGCTTTACCTACAGAAGGTACAGCGATGTTGTCAATGAAATCGATTGGGTAAGCTACACGGGTATTTTCGGTAACGCTAACATCTTCGTAGTTTACTTTGTTAGTACCTTCGAAGAATCTTACGTTTTCTTCTAAAGCTCCGTGTTTAATGGCGTTCCAGATTTGTGGCTCTTTCTCTTCTGTTAAGTCGATACACTTAGCGTAGCAACCACCTTCGAAGTTAAATACTGAATCGTCGTTCCAGCCGTGTTCATCATCTCCAATCAGTTTTCTGTTTGGATCTGCAGATAAAGTTGTTTTACCAGTACCTGATAAACCAAAGAAAATTGCAGTATCGCCTTTTTCACCAATGTTGGCAGAGCAGTGCATAGACAAAGTCTTGCGCTCTTGTGGTAAAATATAATTCAACACGGTGAAGATACCTTTTTTGATTTCTCCGGTGTAACCAGAACCACCAATTAAAATGATCTTTTTAGTGAAGTTGATGATCGAGAAATTGTGTTGTCTGGTTCCGTCTTCTGCAGCATTTGCTTTGAAAGTTGGAGCCGCTAAAATCAACCACTCAGCTTCTGGGTTTTCTCCAGCTGCTGGTCTTAAGAATAGGTTATTAGCAAATAAGTTCTGGTAAGCTGATTCAGTTACCACTTTAATGTTTAATCTGTACTCAGGATGAGCGCAAGCATAAGCATCTCTTACGAAAAGCTCTTTGCCTTTATAGTGCTCTAATACTTTATTTAACAAAGCATCAAATTTTGAAGGCTCAAATTTGAAATTGACATTACCCCACCAAACGGTGTTCTCGGTCTTCTCATCGCAGACTGTGAACTTGTCTTTTGGAGAACGGCCAGTGAATTCGCCTGTGTCTGCAGCTAATGCACCACGACTGGTAATTACACCTTCTTTTCTTTCTAGAGCTTTGTGCACCAGTTCATCAGGAGTCAGGTTCACATTAGCATGTCCGGCATTGTTTAAAATACCATTTAATATGTCTTGATTAGTCATTGTATTTTGTAAATAAAATAGGGTGGCAAATTTACCAAAAAATCTCAATATTCCATAATATTGCTAAGTTGTTGATATATTCTGAGCAAGATCAGGCTTTTTTAGACTGAAAGGCTTTTTTTTTGAACTCCCATAAAACATGCCAATTCGCCATCTGATTATATTGCTTTTTTGCCTGATTGCTCTGGCCTGTACAGCCATCTTTATTTTGCCTTTTCCAGCAGGATTCGGAACTTTCACTTCGGAAAGCGAAATGACCATTGTGTATCAGTTCCGCCTTCCTTCAGCTATTACCGCAATTTGCTGCGGTATGGCGCTGTCAGTTTCAGGTCATATCCTCCAGCAATTATTTAAAAACACACTCGCGGGTCCTTATATCCTTGGGGTCAGTTCAGGCGCCTCTCTTATGGTGGCTATGGTGATTATCTCTGCCTCTGCCCTACCATTTCTCTCAGGCAGTCTAAGCATTCCTATTGCTGGCTTTTTAGGTGCTTCTGCAATTTTATTTCTCATACTCATTGTCTCTGCCAGATTTGGCTATGGTGCCATCATCCTATTATTTGGTGTTATTATTGGTCAGCTTACTGGTGCTCTTCAAAATCTGTTAAGCTATCTCGCAAATCCAAACGACCTTAAATATTTTACTTTGTGGAGTATGGGCTCTTTTAATTCTACTATTGGAGCCGACCTCATTATATTTGGTGTGGCATTGGTGGGCGGACTCATATGGGCATTTTCTCTGATGCCCTCTTTGTCGGTGATGGTTCTTGGTGACGAGGTTTCCAGATCTCTCGGCGTTAATACCGCTTCGGTATCTTTTCAATTACTGGCTGTAACAGGTATATTAACTGGTGTGGCTACTGCTTATTGCGGTCCGATTGCCTTTATCGGCATGGCCATTCCCAACATGGTAAAAATACTTTTCAAAACCGCCAATTTCAAACATCTTTTAATTGCTAATGCACTGCTTGGCGCTTGTATGGCACTTGTCAGCCAGATAATTTCTTCAATCAATATTGCTTCTGTTAATATCCCTGTAAACGTAAGCACCGCTATCATTGGCGGCCCCTTTGTCATCTATATCCTTTTCAAAAACCGCAACTGATGTCTGTAATTCTTCATATCGATGCTCTTGAATTTGGTCGCAATAGTAGCTTATGTCAAGCTATTAACATCGATATTGATAAACCTGGACTCATTATTTTAAGCGGACGAAATGGCTCTGGTAAAAGCACCTTGCTCAAAACCATCGCTGGTTTAATTCCGGCCCTTTCAGGTAAGATTAGCATCAATGGTCAAGTTTTACCTTCTAAACGCCAGCAATCTACTTCTGTTTTTAGCTCACTTAGTTCTTTTAATAATTTATCTCAACAGCTTGCGTACGTCAACACTGACAGGGTTAAAGAGGATTATATCAAGGTCCAGGATTTAATATTATTTGGTAGATTTCCTTATCAGCAGCATACTGAAAAAGACTTGCAATCTTTAAAAGATGCCTCACAATTGCTGGGAATTGAAGCTATACTCTCTAAATACCTAAACAACATCAGCGATGGTGAATGGCAAAAGGCTAATATTGCCAGGGCTCTGGTGCAAGATACTCCTATTATTTTAATGGATGAACCCAGCGCTTTTCTTGACTACCACTCAAAAATGCAGTTGTTCAAAGACCTGAGAACTATATCTGATCAGAAAAACAAACTCATCATTGTTTCGACACACGATATGGACCTTGCCAATCGTCATGGTACTGCATTCTGGCAGATCGATAAGCAAGAGTTTTATATGTCAGATAAGCCATTTAGTCTGACTGAATAAATTTGCATTAGTCCACTTATTAAACAATTGGTCCACTTATTAAGTCGACCCGCCCACTTATCAATCTCTTAACCAAATAGTGGATTGACTTTTTCATTTTTGAGGGATGAATATCTTATTTCTAAAAATCGGACTTCCTCTCATCCCTACATTTACAGGTAGAAAAACGGAGGAAAATATTAAGGTTCGCTCGCTCAGAGAACTGGAAACATTAACACTAAAACAGTGGAATGAACGTCGTGATAAGGACACAGGAGCAAGTGACCTATAAAATATATTGATGAGGCAAATCTGATAAGTGATAGCGAAAAATCATCGCAATTACACTAATTTTGCAGTCAATTAAGTCATGAACCCATATCAATTAGACAGCATAGAATCTGCGATAGAAGACATCAAAAACGGTAAATTAATTATTGTTGTAGATGATGAGGACAGAGAAAATGAGGGTGATTTTCTGACGGCAGCGTCGAATGTAACTCCAGAAATGATTAATTTCATGGCTAAAGAGGGTCGTGGTCTAATTTGTGTACCACTAATTCCTGAAAGATGCCTTGAACTTGAACTTGACATGATGGTAAGTTCTAACAATTCTCTTTATGAAACGCCATTTACTGTTTCAGTTGATTTAATTGGACATGGCACAACCACAGGTATTTCGGCCTCTGACAGAAGCAAGACCATCCAAGCGCTTATCAATAAAGACACTAAGGTTTCCGACCTGGCCCGTCCCGGTCATATCTTTCCTCTTAAAGCTCAGAAAGAAGGTGTTTTAAAAAGAGCTGGACATACCGAAGCTGCTATTGATTTTGCCAGACTTGCTGGTCTGGAACCGGCTGGATGTATTGTCGAAATTCTGAAAGAAGATGGTGAAATGGCACGTCTGCCGGAACTGGTAGAAATTGCTAAAAAATTCGACCTTAAAATCGTGTCTATTGAAGATCTGATAAAATATAGAATCAAAAACGAAAGTCACGTTAAACGCGAAATTGCTATCGATATGCCGACAGCATATGGTAACTTCGAAATGATTGCTTACTCTCAATTATCAGATGGGACTCAGCATTTGGCCATTAAGAAAGGTACATGGGACAAAGATGAACCAATCATGGTGCGTGTTCATAGCAGTTGCATGACTGGAGATATCTTTGGTTCATGCAGATGCGATTGTGGCGAACAACTACACTCGGCTTTACACATGATAGAATCTGAAGGAAAAGGTGTTGTTCTATACATGAATCAGGAAGGCAGAGGCATTGGTTTATTAAATAAACTTAAGGCCTATAAACTTCAGGAACAAGGTATGGACACAGTGGATGCCAATTTGGAACTCGGATTTAAAATGGATGAACGCGATTATGGAATTGGCGCTCAGATATTAAGAGATTTGGGTGTTTCTAAAATGAAACTGATTAGCAATAACCCTAAGAAACGTACTGGTTTAATAGGATATGGCTTAGAGATCGTAGAAAACATTCCAATTATTACTATCCCAAATCAGCACAACGCTGGTTACCTGACTACCAAGAAAGAAAAAATGGGACACGAGCTTTAATAAGCTGTTCTAAAATTAAGATTTTAAGGATACAAACGAACAATTTCCCACTGTCCGTTGATTAATTGATACTGCAGACGATCATGAAGTCTGCTGGTCCTGCCCTGCCAGAATTCTATCTCAGTTGGTTGAACAATATAACCACCCCAATGCGCTGGACGAACTGGTGCTTCGTTTTTGTATTTCTCTGTAGCTTCTGCCATTGCCTGCTCTAAGGCCTCTCTGGAACTCAAACGCTCGCTCTGAGTACTTACAATAGCTCCGATCTGACTTTCAAGAGGACGCGAGTAAAAATAATGATCACTTTCTTCTGCAGAAATTTTTGACACTATGCCGTTGATGCGAACTTGACGCTCTAGGTCGAGCCACACAATATTAAGAGCCACATTAGGATTCGCTTCTATCTGTATGCCTTTGCTACTGTGGTAATTGGTAAAGAAAACAAAACCTTCCTCTTTGATGGCTTTGAGAAGTACAATTCGGCTGTCAGGTTTGTCACCATAAACGGTACTCAGGCACATGGCATTAGGCTCTGGTATTTCAGCCATCATAGCATTATCAAACCAGATTCTAAATTGGTGAATGGGATTAGGGTCTACATCCTTTTCAAGGAGTTCGGCCTTGCGGTAATCCATCCGAAGTGCTGCTATGTCGTCGTTATGAGCCATTTTTTCTAAACCAACTATTGATCTTTAATTCAATCACTCCAAAGAATGCTTCTCTGAAAATTTTCTTACTCATTTTAGATGTTCCTAAAGTACGATCAGTAAAGATAATAGGCACTTCCAAAATTTTGATATTTTTAAGGAAAGCTTTAAATTTCATTTCAATCTGAAAAGCATACCCTTTGAATTTAATTTTATCCAGGTTGATGGCTTCCAATGTTTGGCGGGTGTAGCAAACGAAACCAGCTGTAGCGTCTCTGATAGTCATGCCCGTAATAAAGCGCACGTAAACACTTGCATAATAACTCATGATAACACGACTCATTGGCCAGTTAACAACGTTCACGCCAGTAATGTAACGAGACCCTACCGCTAATCCTGCGCCCTCTGTTTCACAAGCATGAAGCAATCGTGGCAGGTCTTCAGGATTATGTGAAAAATCAGCATCCATTTCGAAAATAAACTGATAGTGTTTTGCAAGACACCACTTAAATCCGGCGATGTAAGCAGTTCCTAAGCCATTTTTTTCAGTTCTTTCAAGAATGTGCAATCGATCAGTAAATTCCTTTTGTAAATGCTTCACAATATCGGCAGTACCGTCTGGAGAATTATCATCAACAATCAGAACATCAAAAGCAGGTTGCAACGACATCACTTTGCGAATAATGGCTTCTGCATTTTCTTTCTCGTTGTAGGTCGGGATTATGACGATGTAATTGGACAAATCAATAAAATTTATATAAAAACGGTGCAAATTAGCACTTTATTTGTAGCTTTAAAAATGAGATTAGATGCAAAAAGCGATTTTTTTCGATAGAGATGGTGTTTTAAACAGAGAAATTGGAGATTATGTCTGCAGGATAGAAGATTTTGAGGTGTTGTCAGATAGCGTCGCCTGTATACAGTTAGCAAAATCGCATGGCTTTAAAGTTATTATTGTAACCAATCAGGGGGGGATCGACAAAGATCTATACTCTGTTGAAGAACTGGCATCATTTCATCAGGTTTTAATCAATGCCTGTTCTGCCGCTGGCACTGAAATAGATGATATATATTTTTGTCCTCACCACCCTATCAAAGGCAAGTGTTTATGCCGTAAGCCTGATAGTCTGATGCTAGAAAAGGCAATTGCCAAATATGGACTGGACCCGTCGCAATGTCTAATGATCGGCGACACAGACAGAGACATGAAAGCGGCAGAAAAAGCAGGTGTAAAAGGATTGTTGATACAACCTAATACTGAAAAATTGCATCTACTAGAAAAGGAGATTCAACAACTAATTCACTAAAAAAATCGTTAAATTTGCATAATGTATAAATATTTTTCCCTGAGCATAGCCATTGTTGTATTGTTTATTGCCGGCGCACAAACCAAGCCGAAACCCGCCGCTAAAGCAGGTAGCGCTAAAGCAGCAAGCAGCACAAAAAAGACTGGAAATGCTTCAAAAGCTACTACTAAAACATCTACAAATACCTGCAATTTCGTCATCAATGGAAAGTTGGAAGGCTATTCTAATTATCAAATACGCCTATATCAATATCAATATAACAACTCTTCTTTCTTAGATTCTGTTTTCACCAATGATACAGGTGGGTTTACATTTAACAAATCACTTCCGAGCAGAAGTATTGTTTATGTTCAATATTCCAGCACTACTGCGGTTCCGTTGATTGTTGACAATGGTTCTATTTTTAACCTGACAATCCACACTAAACTCAATGGATTAAACTATGATTTAAGCGGTGTTAACACTGAAAAATCATTAAACATTTACAATTTCCTGAAACGTTTTTCTCGTCTGAATGGTGAACTCAGCAATTTTGAAACTCAGATTGCTAACGAGCAGGATCCAATGAAATCGTATACTTTGCAAATGTACGCTGGCATGAAACAACAGGAATTACAAAGTTCTATCGATTCGATGATTCTTTTCAGATCTCCTTTGGAATCATATTTTGTACTGTTCAATTTTACCGAAGACCAGGAACCATCTCAGATGAAAGCGATCTACACTAAAATGGAACCTAAAGAGACCAGTAGTGTATATTACAAAGATTTGAAAGGATTATACGATGCCAAGAAAGGCGTTGAAATTGGTGAAATGGCTCCTGATATCGACTTACCTCAGCCGAATGGCACCAATTTAAAACTATCTTCCTTAAGAGGTAAAGTTGTCTTGATTGATTTCTGGGCAAGTTGGTGCGGACCGTGTAGAGCGGAGTTTCCAAATGTTAAAAAAGTATACGCCAAATACAAAGACAAAGGATTTGAAATATATGGCGTATCTTTAGACAAAGATAAATCGTCCTGGGTTAATTCTATTAGTAGTTTGGGCCTTGATTGGAAGCATGTCAGTGATTTAAAATACTGGAGTTGCGCACCGGCAAAAGTATATAAAGTGACAGGTATTCCGGCAACTGTTCTGATAGATAAAAACGGAAAAGTGATAGCGAAAAACCTGAGAGGTGAAGAGCTTGAGAAAAAATTGGAAGAATTGTTCCAATAATAATAATTTAACATAGCGGTAATTATAATTTCAGTTTAAATGAGCAATTTTGAACCATTAAATTTTATGAGTTCACATTCATCTTACAAAATCTTAATCGTTGATGATGAAATCGATATCATTGAGCTGTTAAGCTACAATCTGAAAAAAGAAAACTTTACTGTGGTGGCGGCGATGAATGGCAAAGAAGCCATCAACATAGCTTCCAAAATAAAACCAGATATTATTCTTATGGATGTTATGATGCCAGAAATGGATGGCATCGAAGCATGCAGACAAATAAAGTCTATCGCACAATTAAAAAACATTCCTTTAATATTCCTGACTGCCAGAGGCGAGGAGTTCAGTGAACTTGCTGGTTTCGAAGCTGGTGCCGACGATTATATTATCAAACCGATAAAGCCAAGAGTCCTGATCTCTCGTTTAAAAGCAATCCTTAGAAGAAACACTGCAGAGGGACCGAGTTCTGAAACCATGATCTTCCCTGATTTAAAAATTGACCGCGAAAGCTTTAGTGTTACCTATATGGGCAAGGTTCTACAGTTTCCTAAAAAAGAATTTGAATTGTTATCACTTTTGGCAAGCAAGCCTGGCAAGGTGTTTACCCGCGAACAGATTCTTGAATCAATCTGGGGAGATGATGTCCTGGTGGTTGACAGAACCATTGACGTGCATATCCGTAAGATACGTGAAAAACTGGATGATAATTTTATTCAGACAATTAAAGGCGTAGGCTATAAATTTGAAGTGTGATTAGAAACCCTACACCCGAAAAAATCAGTCTGCTGACCACTCTGGTCCTTTCAATCATATTCTCGAGTGTACTTCTCTATTTTAAAATTCCTCTCCTGGCATTTCTTATTGCCTTGTTTACCTTTGGTACTTTAACTTTTATAGTCATACTATTCGGTCTGGAGTTATTCATCTACAGAAAGATTAAGCTGATCTATAAAACAATTCACCACTTTAAAACCAGCTCCATTAAAAGTCCAAACTACATCGACAACTACAATCTAGACCCTATTAAACGTGTTAACGAAGAGGTGCTTGAATGGGCCAATGACCAAAAAAGAGAAATAACCCAATTGAAGGCAGCCGAAGAGTTCAGAAAAGATTTCTTAGGCAATGTATCACACGAGTTAAAAACTCCCATTTTTAATATTCAAGGATATATAGAAACTTTGCTGGATGGCGCAATGAATGACGACGAGGTGAAGGAAAAATTTCTTAGAAAAGCCGCCAGCAGTGCCGAGCGATTAAACATTCTTGTCAATGATTTACTTGATATCAGCAAAATGGAAAGTGGTTCTCTGCGACTAAACATGCGCGATTTTGATGTATGCGAACTAAGTAAAGAAGTTTTTGAATCTTATAGTAAACCTGCTGCCAATAAAAATATCCGACTTAAAATTAAAGAAGGCTGCGATGAACCTTTTTGGGTATTTGCAGATAAAGATAGAATCAGACAAGTATTAAACAATCTGATTGGCAACTCGATTGCTTATGGCAACGAGAATGGCACCACCAGTGTTGGTTTTTACGACATGGATGACCACTATTTAATAGAAGTATCCGACGATGGTGATGGCATAGAGGCAGAACATTTACCTCGATTATTTGAAAGATTTTACAGAACCGACAAAAGTCGTTCCCGCAATAGCGGTGGAACAGGATTAGGCTTATCAATTGTTAAACACATTATTGAAGCCCATCAACAAACCATTAATGTCAGAAGTAAAGTGGGCAAAGGCACCACTTTTGGATTTACTCTAAAAAAATCGGAGAAAATTACTCGATAATAACACCACTTGGCTCGAAGCTAACTGTACCTTCTTCGTCCTTAATAAACTTACCTTTTGCAGTTGCTTTCTTACCCTTACTATCTTTAGGCATGGTAAACTTTTCGTTGGTATTAACGTAGAAATCGTTAGAGTCGTTTTTAAAACTGATCCAGCATCCTGAGTGAGAACAAACGTTATCGATAGTCCCTTGAATAACATAAGTCGTATCTTTACCTGAATTATATGAAGTGAGGGCTGCTTTAAAGTCTTGCGCTCCTGCATTTTCAAACTTCTCTCCGAATGTACCCGCAGCTGGTGTATTGTTACAAGAAACAGCGGTTAAAAAAAGTGCGATCATCAAAAAATGTTTCATAAACTATATGGTATTAATGAGGCAAAATTACAGAGAATAAATGGCAATATTCAAATAAATCCGTTTATATTTGAGGCAATAAAGATCATGAGTAACAAAAACGAAATCATCGAACAACCTATTGATATAGAATTATCTGAAGAAATTGCAGAAGGTACCTACAGCAATCTGGCTATCATCACACACAGTCAGGCTGAATTTATCATCGACTTTGTGCGCATTCTTCCAGGTATTCCTAAAGGCAAGGTAAAAAGCCGCATCATCATGACGCCTCAGCACGCTAAACGATTGCTGTTTGCTCTTGGTGATAACATGAATAAATTTGAAAGTAACTTCGGAGAAGTTGATATCGACAGTGGCAATGGCAATCCAGGATTCCCGATGAACTTTGGGGGCATGACCGGTCAGGCCTAATACCCCAGAGTCTTTAACATACTCTTATACGTCTGTTCTTTAGAGAACAACTTGGTATTATAATCGCCGTTTTCATCAACAGAGATAATAATATGCTTTGGCGCTGGCGTTAAACAGTGCTGAATTCCACCATAACCACCAATGCTTTCCTGGTAGGCTCCAGTGTGGAAATAGCCAATGTAGAGAGGATCTGCAGGGTCGTATACAGGCAAGTAGATGGCGTTAGCATGCTGCTCGCTGTTGTAATAATCATCACTATCGCAAGTGATTCCACCTAACAAAACTCTTTCGTACGTTTTCTCCCAGTTATTGAGCGGAAACATGATGAATTTTTTATTGATGGCCCAGGAATCTGGCAAGGTTGTCATGAAACTACTGTCTATCATATTCCATTTTTCGCGATCATTTTGTACTTTCTGATGTTCAATTTTAAAAATTGCACCACCACTTTCGCCTACAGTAAACGAACCGAACTCTGTAAAGATATCAGGTTCAGGAACCTGGTGACTTTCACATACCTGTTTCACCTGAGCAACTATTTCTGAAGCCATGTACTCGTAGTCGAAATCAAATTTTAGTGAGTTTTTAATTGGGAAACCACCACCAATGTTTAAACTGTCAAGGGTCGGACAGATTTTTTTAAGTTCGCAATATACACTCAAACACTTGTGCAGCTCATTCCAGTAGTAGGCATCATCTTCGATACCCGTATTAATGAAAAAGTGCAGCATTTTGAGATTCATCTTCTTGTTTCCTGCAATTCTCTCATTATAAATTGGCACAATGTCTTTGTATCCAATACCCAAACGTGAAGTATAGAATGGAAACTTAGGCTCTTCCTCAGCGGCAATTCTTAGACCAACATTGAATTCACCTTCTACTGCAGCAGAAAGCAAATCTATCTCTCTTAGGTTGTCAATCACAGGAATCACATTGTGGAAACCCATATTGATAATCATAGCAATATTATCAATATACGATTGCAATTTAAAACCATTGCAAACAATATACTTGTCTTTAGTAATCAGACCCTGCTCGTACAAAGACAGAATTAAATTGATATCGAAACCAGATGAAGTTTCCAGATGAACCTCATTCTTAAGCACCTCTTCAAGTACATGACTGAAGTGAGAACTCTTAGTACAATAGCAATAGTGGTACTTAGCTTTGTAGTCTACTTTTGCCATGGCAACATTGAACCAGGTACGGGCTTTCTTAATATTCTCGGAGATTTTAGGCAGATACGTAAACTTAAGAGGAGTACCATACTGTTCTACAATATCCATTAAAGGTATACTGTGAAAAGTTAATTCATTGCGATCATTCAGGTTAAACTCGTCAACTGGAAAATCAAAAGTCTGGTCAATTAAATCTATATACTTATCTTTCATTTTTTTAATGCAAATGAGTTACTTCTCATTTTTTATGCAAATGTAACTAAGTTGAATGTATATTAAAAATACAAAATTGTAAAGATTAAATTAATTTATCCTTCACACTTACGTAAGTCAAAATAGCATAAAATGCCCTAAATCCACCCAGCCCATAAAGACAAGCTACTGATTATCAATTAAATCTTATTTTAATCTAAGTAAATAAATAAATTCAGTAAAGAAGCTGTAACCGACTTACAAGCTTAAAATCAAGTCGACTATTCGACAATCAATAGAAGAATTCTTCTGACTTTTTAAGATTTTTCACATCAAAAAGGTAAGAAAAGCCAATTCCGATGTATGAACCTCTGTACCCCAGAGAGAAATTACGGGGCTTTGTCAAATCGCTACTGTTATAGACAGACAATTCGCTTTGCTGAGCAAAAGACTGCTTGTAGTAAACGCCAAATACCATAACACCTCCCCCTTTGTTTTCGCTGGCAATTTCTAATCCAAGGTTTAGCATTGGGTATGATTTACTGATGGTTTTCTCGCTGATAACGAAGGTGCCGTTGTTGTTTTTTAGCACTTTACCAGTCTGATCCATATTGTAATTAAATGTCCCTCCAATGAGAGCTCGCATTTTTGAAGTTGCTCCAACGCGCAGTTTAAAAATGGCGTTAACAGGTATTTCTATATTATTGAAATTATGTTTTAACAAATTGCCATTCTTATTGCTATCGTTAAAAACTCTGTAACCTTTACTGGTATATAAAACACCTGTACCTAGCACGAATCTGTCGGTAAAACCGTATTGAATACTTAGTCCGCCCGAGAAACCAGATTTAAATCTGAAGTTAAAATTGTCTGGAAGCGAATCCATAACATTGGTTCTTGACGACACAAAGCTGGCTGCTGGTCCGAATCTTAAGCCTTTCTGAGCACTTAACTGTGTGGCGGTAGCCAATAAAGTCAATACAATCAATCTCGTTTTTAACATCACCACAAACCTAAAATTATTTTTTGTTTTCCTTGTATTTTTTTTCCCACTAATTGTCATTCTATACTTTAACGAAAATATCTTTAATTTTGTTACCTTGAATCCAATATCCAAATCCGAAATTATTAATGCATTTGCAGAGCTGGGTAGATCTATGAAGTTCATCCCTGAACATATCATAGAAACAGCTCATGTCAGAAATAACTGGTTCACTCCAGAAAATATCCAAAAGGCTGCTCATGGCTGGGCTGAGGCTTTACAATCAGAGAAAATTGAACTTTGGCTGAAAGACACTAATCCTGGAGATGGCTCTAAAAAAGCTGGAATTATCATGGCTGGTAATATTCCTTTTGTGGGTTTGCACGACCTACTATCTGTGCTTGCAAGTGGTCATTCTGCGCTTGTTAAATTGTCCTCTCAGGATGAAGTTTTAATGGGGCATGCAATTCTTATTTTAACTCAAGCCTTGCCGGCATTAACTGAGAGAATTACAGTAACAGAGAGTTTGAAAGGCATAGATTTCCTGATCGCTACTGGCAGCAACAACTCAGCACGATATTTTGAACACTATTTTAGCAATATTCCACGCATCATTCGCAAAAACCGTACTTCCCTGTCGGTATTGGACGGATTGGAAACAGATGAAGAATTGATTGCTCTTGCAGATGATATATATACCTATTACGGACTGGGCTGCAGAAATATTACCCACCTCCTACTACCTCGTAATTTTGAGTTAAAGCGACTCTATGAGGCATACGACAAATACATCGATATTGTCAATCACCACAAATATTACAACAACTACATGTACCATAAATCTATTTTGCTGATGAACCTTACTAAGCATTACGACAATGGCTTTATGTTGTTTCAGGAGAAAGATGGCTTACACGCGCCTATCGCTACATTGAACTATCATTTTTATGATGAAATTTCTGAAGCTGTTCAATACATCCAACAGCATCAGGAGGAATTACAATGTGTCGTTTCTCACGCAAAAGTCATTGATAATGCATTGCCATTCGGACAGGCTCAGATGCCGGAACTTTGGGATTATGCCGATGGGGTAAATACTCTGGAATTTCTGAAAGCATAAATCAATCAATCTGTTCATATTTGCGAAGGAAAATACTATTTGCAAATGCAGATTTATGTACATATATTTGTACATAATTTTTCTAAAAATGCTCACCACCACTTTATCCGATTTCAGAAAAGACATCAAACGTTACTTCGACAAGGTCACCCAAAACTTTGAAACTTTGATTATCAATAGAGGTAAAGATAATGGTATTGTCATTATGTCTCTTGCAGAGTATAACGCACTTTGTGCAACACAACATGAGTTATCTTCTAAAAAGAATGAACAGCGATTAGACGCTGCCATCGACAAGCTTAAATCAGGCCAATCTTCAGTAAAAAAGTTAATCGAAGATTAATGAAACTGGTTTTTGTAGACGAATCCTGGGAAGATTATTTGTACTGGCAAAAGACAGATAAAACTAAACTTAAACGCATCAACGAATTAATCAAAGACATTATCAGGCATCCATTTGAAGGCATTGGCAATCCTGAACCTTTGCGCTATAAATACTCTGGTTTTTGGTCGCGCCGAATAGATAGTGAACATCGACTTATTTATCAGGTTAGAGAGCAGGAAATCCTCATCGCCAAGTGCAGATTCCACTATGATTAATCTTCGACATTTTGAAGAGTTAAAAGAATTTTATTAACTTGCCCTCTCAAAATAACATGTTTATGAAAACACTTCTCACTCTCCTATTCGTCCTTTTAATTAGTTCAACAGTTCAATCTCAAACCGTTTCTGAACTTTACAATGAAAGTAAATACTCTGAGTTAATTGCTCTGGAGCCTAAATCAGACAAATTTACCGGCGAAGAAATGTATATGATTGGCTTTGCATTCTTTCAGCTGGAAAACGATAAGAAAGCAATTGAGTGTTACGACAAAGCAATGAAAAGAGGATATACAGTTGCTGCTGTTTACTTTTACAAAGGTTTGTCTTTGTGCTTTATGAAAGAATACAAAGATGCGCTTAAAGAACTGGAAACTGCCATTAAAATGGAACCCAGCAATCAGGAATACCTCAATCAGAAAGCCCTTGTATTCCTTTATCAGAAGAAAGAAGATGAAGCATTAAAAATATTCGAACAAGCTACAAAACTCCCAAATACTTATGGCGAACCTTTCTATTGGGTAGCTTATATTTATCATGGTAAGGGCGAGTATCAAAAGGCGCTCGACCTCTATTATATCGCTGCCGATAGTGTCCCTGAAACCAATTCTTATTTGCTTAGCAGTTTGGAAAGTATTGGTCAGCTTGAATATACGTTTACCTTCAACTACTCTAAATCTGCTAAGGCGTACGAAAAAGCTATTCAATACAATCCTTCCAACTATGAATACTATTATAAGCTCATGAAGTCGCTGAACGCAGCGAAAGACTACGCTAAAGCTGACAGTGTTTTTATGATGGTTAAAAAATCATTTGAAGATGGTAAACTCCCTTCAGAAGATATGGAAATCAAAACAGTGGCTATAGCTCAATTTGAGTGGAACGGACAGTCTGCTGTTATTAGACGCTCATTAGTTGACCCTAAAGATGTTCTGGATATTTCATACAAAGTCTTCCTCATAAACAAAGAGGGCGATGCCATTGAAAGACGTTTTGTAGTTGAAAAAACCATTCAATTGGAAGAAGGTGGCCCTAAACATTTGTTATGTGAGCAAGACAAAAAAACTGGCTCACACATCACTTATCCTTATGGCTGGTCGACAGACACTATCCCAATCGACGATCTTGAAAAAGCTGTTAGACTGGTGTTGGATGGCAAGATGCAAATGGGTGCGTCGTCAAATACTGGCAGTAAAAAATAAAGACATGCGACGATTATACATGGTCTATCACTGGGCATTAACACTGACCATTGCCCCACTGATTGTTAAATGTATAGATTTTTTATTTGATCTCGAACCCTCCATTTTAGGGGATTTGGGAATTTATCCTGTCACTTTTGCTTTTAGTATTGTTTTTTCATTACCTACACTGGTCGTTTATTCTGCCTGGTTTTTCTTTATTGAAAGACATCATAAAAGTATATTATTTGTTAAGACTTCTTTGATTTTAATCGCTGTATTGGGCATCATTTTTACTTTTAAATTCGCCGAGCTTAACCTTCACTATGATAACATTTGGGGATATTGCATTGCGGCTGTATTAACTGGGTATTGGGAGCGAATAAAAAATAAATAGCTTTGTGCTTTTTGTTTGATAAAAACTAAATAAATGGATTGTGTGAAATCTTCTCAAGATGATTAACATCCTTCAGAATGTGACCAGATAAGTCGCAAAAAACAAAAGTATAAGATTAATTATTAGTGTTTTATCAAATTACACAGTATAAAATTTAAATTATTGAATAACATGCTATTACTTTGCACAAAATTCATCAAAAACTTGACTATATTAATTAACAGAGCTAAAATCATGACAAAATCTATATCTCACAAATTTGAATTTATTTTAGTGCTTATAATAGCGATTGGTACTATTACAGGCTGTGAAGAAAAATCAACAATAGAACCATACGATCCCAGCAAAGGCTATGCTCCAATTGGTGTTTTAAATGACAACACTTCATATACCAATATTTATGATACTGCAGTATTTTTATCTGGCGCGAATGGCTCACTAAGTAATATTGGTGTATATGATTTCACAATTGAAGAAAACAGACAACTCAATGCGGTCTTTTTCACTTCATTGCCTACGCAACAATCTCCCTTAATTATACCTCACCGATTTTCTAAAAACTTGATAAATAATCAAATGGTAGCTGTCTCCTCAACTGTTAACCAATTTCCTCAAAACTTAAATATTGCGTATGATAAAGTAATAAGACAATTCTTTCCTTATTCTAATATTTTTAGTTCTCTAGTCGAAAAAAACGGCATGGGCCAATTTGTTGGAGATATTGATGGAACTATCACCGGCGGAATTGGAAATCCCCAAGGTCAAGGAGATTTTAGTTTTAGATATCCTGTCTTTAATAGTGGTGGATTCTACGGTAACTTTTCTAGACTCAACAGCGGTAACCCTGAAATAGGTTCTTCATTTAATATTTTTAGAGCTGGTATTGGCTCAAATGCAAATCTAAACTATTACAGAGTTAGTTGCCTGCATGAAGTATACAACAATAATAACTCAAAAGAATATTATGCTATTGGGGTTACTGTTGATTCTGTTCATGTGTTCAAAATTGATTTCTCTTTCTTCGGCGACAACAACAATTATCCTGTTTTTACTGCAAGTATGATTAATGCTATCCAAACCAATGTAATTGGCACCCTTGAAGATAGAACCCTTAGACATTATAGTCCTGATGGTAAAATATTAAGTTTCATGATAACTGAACTTAACACCAATAAACGTTCAACTTACGTTTACAATTTCGAAACAAATGTATTAACTCAAAACTTAGATAAGGTTTCACTCGAATATGCCGATGCCTCTTCAGACATTGACATTGACGAAAATGGCGATATTTATTATACTGGTTTTGCCGGCAATGGCAGCAATATGAATGGCGTTTCAGTCTATAAAAAATCAGGGGCATCACCTTCAGTTCTATATGGATCTGATAATTTTTTAAAATTTGGAACTATTATCAAGCTAAAAATACTATTTAACAATGTATACCTGGCTGTTTCCGGTAAACAATCTGGTAAAGATGTCTATCAGATTAGCTTCATCAAACAAAACTAATTATTTCAATAGCTATTCAACCTACTAGTAAACCATCTCCAAAATATTAAAGTTCTCTTTAAACCAAAAACCCGAATCTTGCGATTCGGGCTCTCGGTAAATTTATATTGAAAATTGAATTTAAAAGTTATCGCTATGCTCTGTCCGCTGAAACAAAAGCATAGCGCTATTTTAATTCTTAATATAAGTCATTTGCATCTTGCCACCTTGTTCATCATTCAGGATGATATGATAAACGCCAGCTGCCCAATCAACAGTGTTAATCTCTGCTACTTGTCTGATCTCATCACTGTATAATACTCTTCCCAAATGGTCGATTATACTTATGGCATACATCTGGTCTGCTGTTTCTATTCTTAAAACATGGCTGAATGGATTTGGGTATACTTTTACCTGCTCGGCTCCAATCATATTGATATCGCTTAGCTTAGGCACTGTAATACTTTGTATTGATGAATCTTTACAACCTTCAAGAGTTTCTGAATACAATTTAACATCAACAGTGCTGTTGTCAAAATCACTCATATCTCTTGAGAATGAAGCTGCATTACCTATAACACTGCTTCCTGCTTTCCACTGATAAACATTGTTGCTATTGTTGGTGGCAGTGAAGGTGTATATTTTCCAGTTTCTGCTGTATGTGAAGGTACTAACAGGTTTCGGATTTAAGGTAAATGTAACCGGACCATACGCTTTGCTACAACTGTTAAAGCGGCCTACAGCACTCAGTTTATCTCCAGTCTGCAAGCTACTAAAAACATGAGACGAATCGGTTGTAGTTGCAACAAGGACGTTGTTCTTATAATAATCGTAGAAAATATATCCTGGAACAACCTTCATGGTATAAGAGGCAACGCAACTGCTAACAGATTTTGCGGTTGAAGCTGTAGAAACATCCACTGGCTGATCGATAGTATACCCGCGTTTTTCAATGATTGCAGGGCAGGTCGGACTTAAACTATCTATGATAGAAATTACCAATGTATCCGACTGTGTTGGAGTGAACTGATAAATGGTATCCTGACCATAAGCTCCGCCATTGAATGACATGCTGAATTTAGCACTATGTAAGTCAAGAATACGTGCAGTTAGTGGATTCCCTTTGCAGGTTCTGTCTGGAAAATCAACAGTAAAAGCTAAGTTAGAACATGCATTGGTCGTTACCGAAATCGTTGTGTCAGAAACGCCACATGGTCCGCTCTGAAAGCTTCTCAATGTTATATCATACTTGGTGTTCGGATTCAGTCCAGTTAAATTTAATGTTGTATCTGAAGTAGTAGACTGGTAATTAATTTTGTTTAGTGAATATTGAACAATGCTAATATCACCTGGTTTAGACCATGTCAAATTAATTGTACTGGTAGTTTTACTAAAACTTATGGCCCCTAATCTTGATTTAGCAAAAGCTACCATATTAATGGTATTTGAAGGTGCGCTCTTACAAGCGTTAGCACTTTTTGTCTGAGCATATACTGAGGTGTTTTTAGTAATGTTTAAAACATTGGTCAGAGATTTATTTCTCGAACTTAAGTTTCCGTCGGTATACCAGTAAATACTATCAATCAGATTGCCTGATGCGGTAAAAGTAACGTTTGTCGGACTACAAACACTGTCCGAATTACCCGATCTGCTTAACGAAATTGTAGGAGTGCCGTACCAACTTAGCTTATACGGTCCGGATAAGTTAGAACATCCTCCCGCATTGGTAACACGTACACGGTATGTAGCAGTATCTTTTACATATACCGAACGGGTTGTAGCATTATTATGCTGCCATAAATAGGTCAGACCCGTATTGAAGTTAGCAATTAACAACACAGAATCTCCTTTACAAACAGAACCAGCTGAACCATTGGTAATAGAAGCACTTGGCGCTGCTACAACTGTAAAGCTAAATGTATCTGGTTTAGAAAAACCTTTACTGTTCTTAACCGTTAAAATAGCTTGTTTAGTTCCAGGTGTGGTATAGGTAACCGTAGGATTCTGAGCGGTGCTGGTACTTGGAGTACCTCCAGTTAATTTCCATGAGTATGAAGTCGGACTGTTGGTACCGCTTCCAGTTAATTGAATGCTTGAATTCTGACATAATGGTGATGTACTCGAAGTTGCATCTGCAACTGGTAATAAACTTGATGGTGAAATTTCAAAAGTTTTACCATAAACAATATCACCAGCATCATCTGTACTGTTGTTATTAGCTGCCATGGCCATAACATAAAATTTAACATTACCTATATTGGTTGATGGTGCTTTCCAGGTAAATTGCCAGTTAGTACTATCGGTGGCAACCTGAGAAGTTCCGGTGCTGGTATGCTGTATATACTGACGGGTATTGGTACCATATAATTTGGTAACCTTACTCGTTCTGGCTCCGACAGCGGTTAATGTACCTACCGGTAAGTTATTGGCATCCAAAACAGTAACCTGAAATCCAAATTTAACTTTTCCTGTTTGCTTAAAGCTAACCATTAAATCATAGGTGGAATCTGGTATATATCCATTGCCTGTAAAATTTCCTGTTAATCTTACACCATTCCATACTGTTCCAGAGGTAACTAAAGTACTGGAGTGACAATTGGTACAGTTTGATTCACTTGGGGCACCAGAATACCCGCCGCCCGGTCCGCTTGCACTCATTATAGCACTTGAGAGTACTACTATAAATGACAATCCAACTATTAAATTTCTTAAGTAAATTTTATTCATAATCGAGACAAAAATCAACCTTTTCAAGCAATTTTCGTTTCAACAAATAAAAATTTTACACGAAAGTGACAATTTTCACAAAAAAAATGCATCAACCTATGCGATGGTGAATAATTTCTTCTACTTTTTTACACATTTGAACTGGTGTGTATTTACGCCATAAAAGCTGATCAAGTTCTCCGCCAAAATTGACAAAATAATCGATATGACAAAGTTTAAACTCTTCAAGAACATGTTCTCTGAAATTGATCAATGCTATCCAACCTTCATCTTCTATGTCGTTGTACCATTCTTCATAATAGCTATCATCGGAACTATGAAAATTGAGTATGTTCTCACCTATAAGAATAAATTTATCAATCCCCTCTCCCTGCAATAACTCAATGACTTCCCTTTTTAAAGTCATGATATCATTATGAATGACATCATTCCACTCTCCTATAAATTCAATAATGGCATAACCATTCTCGTAATCGGCAAACAGTATTTTCAAATAAAGCGTTGCTGAACCAAAATTATCCCATTGAGGGTGGATTAAGTAATTATAGACAGTATTAGAAAAGACAAACTCGCTATGCACCTGCTCAAAAAAAGGAGAATGTTCATCTTCTTCTGAATTGTACAAGTGCAACCAGTTGTAATGTGGTTCAATATCGTGCATTCAGGTGCAAAAATACTTCAGAGCAAGCTCATTTCAGAGTCTTCTGACAATAAATTACAATTAAATTGTCATAGAAATCTGACTTAAGAGAGACTTGCAACTAAATTATTCGCTGTAAATCAAATATTTGACCTTTTTTATAGGTAGGTTTGATTTTTACCTATTAAAAGCATTATTTTGCACTTCTTTTTTAAAAATATAGTATGGCCGTATTAAACAAGCTTAGAAATTCAACCTGGGTACTTATTGTAGTTTTGGTTTCATTGGGTTTATTTGTTGCAAGTGATTACTTCTCAAGTTCCAATAAATACAACTTTGGTGGCAGCGATCAGAATGTCGGTGAAATCGATGGTAAGAAAATATCATTGACGGATTTCGATGCAAGATACAAAAACCTTTTAACCCAGATTGCCAGCAATGGTTCTGGTGAAACAGAAGAAAACAAAGAACAAGCTTCTATGTACGCATGGCAGCAATTCGTTCAGGAACTGGTTGTCGACAAAGAATTCGAAAAACTGGGTATCGACGTTTCTAATGAAGAAGCTGGTAAACTTCTTTACTCTGAAGATGCACACCCTACTATTAAAAAGTATTTCAGCAATAATGGTGTTTTCTCTCCATCGAATGTTATAGGCTTTAAAAACGAACAAGCTAAAAAAGACCCAAAACTGATGGAACAGTTCGAACTGATCATCAATCAGATTATGGGTGAAGTGAAATATAGAAAATACAATTCTTTATTGTCTAAATCTTTATATGCTACCAGTCTTGATGCTGAAAATGAAATTTTATCTTCTCAAGGTAATATCAACGGTAAATCTATTACCCTGAACTTTGCTAACATCGAAGACAAAACCATCAAATACACTGATGCTGATTTAAAAGAATACATCAACAAACACAAAGATGAATTCAAACAGAAAGCTAGTCGCGATCTAGAATACATCCTGATCGATGTCGCTCCAACACAAGCTGATACAATGGCTCTGGTTGAAGAAATGAAAGCTGAATTAAACAACTTTAATGCAGCTGATAACGATTCAATCTTTGTTACCCTAAACAACAGCTTGACGCCATACGATACTAACTACCAGTCTCGTGGTTCATATGACAAATCAATTGAATCAAAACTTTTCTCTGCCCAAAAAGACTCTGCCTTTGGTCCGGTTTTCTATAACGGTGGCTACAGTCTCTTCAAAGTAGTGGATACTAAAAAAGATTCAAGCTTCTACTTCCACGCTATTAAAGTTGAAATTCCTATTAAAGGAACAACCAAAATGGATACTGCTGATGCTTTAGCTAATGCTAAGAAATTAATTGCTGAATCTGGTTCAGCTTCTAATGCACTCGACTTCTACAACAATAAAGTTAATAGCGGTGATGTAATCTATGCACAAGACCTTGGCTGGTTAAGAGAAGGTTCTCAAATGGAAGAGGTGAACAAGGCCATGAAAACAATGAGTTCTGGTCAGTCAGTTGCGCTTAAAACACTTGCTGGTGTCTCTATCGTTAAACTTCTTGAACCTAAATCTTATGACTTAATCAAGGTTGCTGAATACCGCAAAAATGTTGAACCTCTGCAAGCTACTGAAGATGCTGCTTACCAAAAGGCCAGCAATTTCAGAAGCTCTCTTACAGGTAAAGATGGTGAATTCGATGTTCTTACTAAGAAAATGGGTATCGCTAAAAGTGTTGCTAACAATGTAAAAGAAACTGATAAAACCATGACTGGTATACCAGGTACCAAAGATGTAGTAAGATGGGCTTATGCTCAAGACCGCGAAGAAGGTGATAATTCAGATGTTATTACTTGCGAGAACCTTTTAATTGTCGCTAACTTAAAACGCATCAAAGAAGAAGGCACTGCTGAAGTTGATGACGTTAGAGAAAAAGTAACCCGCTTAGTTATCAACGAGAAAAAAGCTGAAATCCTTAAAGCTAAATTTGAAACTGCTATGAAGTCTGCAAAAACAATGGATCAGATAGCAGCTGGTGTACAGTCTATCGTTCAGCCTTTCAATAATATCAGCTTCTACGCTACCAGTGTTCCATTTGCTGGTAACGACCCAAAATTAATTGGTTATATCTGCGGTTTGAAACAAAATCAAATTAGTCGTCCAATAGTTAGTAATGATGGTGTACATATCTTCCTGGTTGAAAATGCTAGTTTCCCTCAGATTCCAGCTGATCTTAAACAAACCAAAGACATGATATATGGTCAGAAACAACAACAAGTATACAACCTTGTTCTTGAGGCCCTCAAAAAAGTAAGAAACGTTAAAGACGAACGCGGTAAATTTTATTAATACTTAGTCTTATTTTTTGACTATATGACAAACAACACTGATTTTCTTCCCTTAAGTGGAACAGATTATATAGAGCTATATGTTGGGAATGCTAAACAAGCTGCCCACTTCTATAAAACAGCATTCGGTTTTCAGAGTTTAGCATATGCCGGACCAGAAACAGGTGTTAAAGATCGCGCCAGTTATGTTCTTATTCAGAACAAAATGCGCTTAATGCTGACAACTCCGTTGCATTCTGACTCTGATATAGCCCGCCATCACCACAAACATGGCGACGGTGTTAAAACGCTGGCCCTAATGGTTGATGATGCCTACGATGCATTCGAACAAACGGTTAAAAGAGGTGCAAAACCTTATATGGAACCTGTTACTCTTAGCGATGAAAATGGCGAAGTGAAAATGAGTGGTATCCATACTTATGGTGATGTCGTTCACGTTTTTGTTGAACGCAAAAACTATAATGGTGTATTTATGCCTGGTTTCCGTAAATGGGAAAGCACCTATAATCCTGAACCTACTGGCCTATTGTATGTCGACCACTGTGTAGGTAATGTGGGATGGAATCAGATGAATCCATGGGTGAAATTCTACGAAGATGTAATGGGCTTTAAAAACATTCTGTCTTTCGACGATAAAGATATCTCTACCGAATACTCTGCGCTCATGAGTAAAGTAATGAGCAATGGCAATGGATTTGTCAAATTTCCTATCAACGAGCCCGCTGAAGGTAAAAAGAAATCTCAGGTTGAAGAATATCTTGAATTTTATGAAGGTGAAGGCACTCAGCATATCGCCATCGCTACTCTTGATATCGTTTCTACTGTAAAACAACTTATGGCCCGTGGTGTCGAATTCCTGAAAGTTCCGAGTAGTTATTACGACGATTTATTAGACCGCGTGGGACCAATTGAAGAAGATATTGAACCTCTTAAAGAATTGGGTATTCTGGTAGACAGAGACGATGAAGGTTACTTATTGCAACTCTTCACCAAACCTGTTGAAGACCGCCCAACCATGTTCTACGAAATTATTCAGAGAAAAGGTGCCAAATCATTTGGTAAAGGCAATTTTAAAGCACTTTTCGAAGCTATCGAAAGAGAACAAGCCAACAGAGGCAATCTATAAACCATTGAATAAAACAGTAAAGGATATGACAGGCAGACAGGTGATAATACCTGAAATGCCCATGCGTATCATTTCTCTGGTTCCTTCTCAAACCGAACTCTTGTATTATCTCGGTTTACATGATCGTGTGGTCGGTAAAACTGTGTTTTGTATCCATCCTAACAAACACGATGGTCACGCCGAAAAAGTTGGTGGCACCAAGAAAGTAAGATTCGAAAAGATAGACGAATTACAACCCGATCTTATTATTTGTAACAAAGAAGAGAACTCTTTTGAAATGGTGGAGGCGCTCTCAGAAAAATACCCTGTCTGGGTAAGTGATGTTCAGAATGTAGACGATGCAGTGAACATGATTCTTCATATCGGGGATATTACTCAGACCCAATCTGCCGCTAAAACTCTGGCAGATAACATTCAAACATCTTTTAAAAAACCAAAAATTTACCGCAAACTTACCTGCCTCTATCTGATATGGAGGAAACCATTCATGAGCGTAGGTACTGATACTTTTATTCATCATATGATGGAGAAAGGTGGCTTTGTAAATGTGCTGACTCAATATGAAAGATATCCGGAAATTGATGAAGAACTTATTATGGCTCTTCGTCCGGAACTTGTTTTTCTCTCTAATGAGCCCTACCCTTTTTCTGAGAAACATATACAAGAAATTCAAAACATCTTACCAAATTCACGCATTATTTTGGTCGATGGAGAATTGTTTAGTTGGTATGGTAACCGATTACTAAATTCGCAGGCATATTTAAACGAACTACAAAGACGCATACACAAAGGCATTAATTAATTCAACCATGGCAATCATCATCAAAACGCCTGAACAAATTGAAGGCATTCGTAAAAGCAGTCAGCTGGCCGCTAAAACGCTTAAACACCTCGAACAGTTTGTAAAACCAGGTATCACAACCCTGGAACTGGATGCCATTGCAGATAAATTTATTGCTGAACATGGCGCAAAAGCCGCTACGAAAGGTTATAAAGGCTATAAACACGCTACCTGTATTTCTCCGAATGATGTGGTATGCCACGGTGTTCCTAACGATTATGTTGTAAAAGATGGCGACATCATTAATATAGATGTTACCTGCATCCTGGATGGCTATTATGGAGATACTTGCCGTATGTACGAAGTTGGTAATGTCAGTGAATACGCTAAAAAATTGGTTCAGGTGACAAAAGAATGCCTTCGCCTTGGCATTAACGAATGTAAACCTGGTAATCATCTCGGAAATATTGGTTTCGTCATCAATGAACATGCTGTTAAACATGGCTATAGCGTGGTGTTCGAGTTCTGTGGACATGGTGTCGGAATTCGATTCCACGAAGACCCTCAGGTGGATCATGTGGCAAAGAAAAACACCGGACCAGTATTGAGACCGGGCATGACTTTCACTATTGAACCAATGATCAACGCCGGTAAAGCCCGCTGTAAAGTTGATCGCAAAGATGGCTGGACCGCCAGAACCATTGATGGAAAGCTCTCTGCACAGTTCGAACATACTCTGCTTATCACCGAAGATGGTGTTGAAGCTCTGACAGATGTCTTCGGTGATTTCTAAAAGAGCACTTGCTTTTTTAATCAATTACGACTTCCTCTAAAATTGGCACATCTTGTGCAATAAATGATTAAAATACAAGTTATTTTAGCAGCCTTATGAAGTCATTCCTACTCGCCCTTTTTTTGTTAGTATCTGCCATTAGTGGTGTCGCGCAAAACAGCTTCAGCACTGAACCGGCAGTTTTCATTGAAGAGTTCGTCAAATTTATGTCAGCGTCTAAAAAACCTGAGATTACCAAAATGACAGAATCTTTCTCAAAAAATTGGAAAGCAGGTAAAATCCTTCCTGAACAACAAAAGTTCATTATTAAAATCTCTAATAGCATGATTTATAAAAATCTGCAAAGAGAACCTTACTTCGATTTATTACTGACAAACCTGGATCTATACTATCAGAAAAAACTCAATCCAGCTTTACTTAAACAATGGCAAGAAATTTCAGCTTCTTTACTTGAACGCAGTACTAAAGACTATCTCTTCTTTCTCGAAACAGCAAACTCGCTATTTAAAGATAATACCTTTTATAAATCTGATGCCCGTCGCTGGTATGCTTCGAATTCGAATTTCGAATTCGCCTACATTAAAAATCGTGTGGTGATTAAATTCAATCAACTCGACCTTAACTGCGATGCTGAATTAGATAAAATCAGAGTCATTAACTGCTCCGGTGAATACTACCCGGATAAAAAAACATGGATAGGTACTAAAGGGCGCGTTAACTGGATGCGTGTCGATAAACCAGAAACAGAAATCAGCTGTACTTTCGGCAAACACAAAATCGATATGAACTCGGGCTCTTTTATCGTCGATTCTGCACTGCTCTCTTACCCGAAAATTTCTAATCAGAAAATTCTTGGTCGACTTAGCGAACGTATCTCCCAATCAAGCTCTATTGATCAGGTAAAGAACTCTGGATTCCCTCAGTTTACAAGTTATGAGCCTACTATCGAAATCAAAGGTATCGTCGGCAATCAGGCCATCTACAAAGGTGGTTTTTCTATAAAAGGAAATAAAACAAACTCCCAAAATTTCGGAGAAGGTGAAGCAGCCATTACACTTCTATATCAAGGTAAACCTTTTGTAGAAGTGCGCTCTGCGGCCTTCCGCCTCGACTCTGGCAAAGTAATGAGTCAACATGCCTCCATTAAAATCAAAGTTGATACCGGCTATATCACCCACCCAAGTGTAATTTTCAATTACAATATTAGTAATAAGAAAATGCTACTGACTAAAGGTACTGAAGGTTTAATGCGAATGCCTTTTTCTGACAACTACCACGGTGTTGAAATAGATGTTGAACAGGTGATATGGGACCAGAGTAAGCCTTATATTAATTTCGATATGATATCGAATGACAAAGCAGCTTACGTTGAAACAAATACTTTCTTTAAAAAATTCCTTTTCGAAAAACAACAGGGAGCACTCAACCATAATCCTCTGGAAAAAATGTTCTATTACGTTAAAAACAACGGGCGGGCATTTAATCTTAACGCATACGCTCAAGCCCATAATACAGAAAAGAAGTTTCTTACACAACAGATGATGGATCTGGCAGATGATGGTTTCATATATTACTTCCCTGAAAATGATTCTATCTATGTCAGAGATAAACTATACAGCTGGAATTCAAATAGCTTAGGTGGTCGCGATTACGACGTACTCCGCTTCGGAAGTATCATCGGCGCAATGCCAAATATCACTTACAATTTCAATGGCCACGACCTCGTGATGCAAGGTGTCAGAAAATTCACTTTCTCCGATTCACAAAACGTGGTAACCATTCCTAAAGATCAGGTACTGACTATCAAGAAAGACAAGAATCTTCAATTTGCCGGATTAATAAGAGCTGGACGTATCGACTTCTACTCCAAAGATTTTAATTTTAACTATACCAATTTCCAGATCAATAATACCACCATCGATAGTATGGTTATCTACTATCCAGATATAAACACCAACTCTCTCAGGAAAGTTGAAAGTGTACTCTCTAATACCTTCGGTAGAATATTAATTGACAAACCCAATAACAAGTCGGGTTTGAAAGACCACCCCGAATACCCCATATTTATAGCAGAACGGGGCTCTGAAATTAATTATGACAGAACTGCAACTCACAACCATGCCTATAAAGCTGATAAGTTTAAATTTGAAATTGACCCCTTTACAATTGATAGCTTAGATAACTTTACCATCGCTGGTTTTGGCTTTGGTGGCACTTTGGTTTCTGATGGTATCTTCCCAGATATTCCAAACGTGGCCCGTATTCAACCAGATTATTCTCTTGGATTTGTAGACCATGTCAACCTGCCAATGTATGGCGGCAAAGGTACTGGTGATTTAACTATTAACTTAAGTAACCGTGGTTTTTATGGCACTGGCGATTTGCTCTACCAGACTTCAGTTAGTAAATCCACCGAATACCTCTTACTTCCAGACGCAACCGTTGGTAACAGCTTTAGTTTTAAACTTCCTGAAAGTTCTAAGTACCCCGTTACAGATGGCTATAATGTTAGAACAGAATGGTATCCGAAACAAGATAAAATGTTCCAGACCAAACTGGATTCCAATTTCAAAATCTTTAAAATGAATTATGATTTTGAAGGTAAACTGACCTTATCCCCTGATGATCTGAGAGGCGATGGAAAACTCTTATGGCCTGAAGCAACTTTCGCCAGCAATGATATGATACTCCACAGAAACAAAGCCACTGCCAGAGAATCTAGTATTAAAATTTATGCAGTAGACCCTACCAAGTTTGCTTTTGAATGTAATAACGTCAACGGTGTTGTCGATTTTGATAAACGCGAAGGTAAATTCCTTACCAATGTCGTTGGCTCTTATACCCATTTCCCTTACAACAGATACTCATCTAACATGAATGATTATCGTTGGGACATGACTAAAAAGACGATGGAGATACAACCCGGACTGGCGATGGGAACTCTTAAGCCAATGTTTGTGGGTCTGCCGCCAAATGTTACAGATAGCGTCAAATTCGAGTGTCATTATGCTAAATTTGATTTAGTGAAAAACATCCTGTTCATGGATAAAATTCCATATATCGATGTAGCCGATAGCAGAGTGTATCCTTTTGCTGGCAAAGCTATAGTGAGAGAAAATGCAGTCATGGATCAACTGGATAGTTCTCGAATAGAAGCTAACAAAATTGATAAATTCCATGAAATTAAAAATTGTAGAACTAAAATTTTAGGTGGTAACAGCTTAGCCGCTACCGGATATTATAGATACATCGACAAATACAAAACAGAGCAACCTCTCTATGTTGATAGTATTAGAATTAACCGCGAAAACCACCTGGTTGGCTATGGTAAAATCGCAGAAGATAACATTTTGTACCTCGACAAGAAAATAGGCTTTAAAGGCATATACGAAATCATCAGTACAAGACGACCAATTGAATTTATGGGTTACGTAAAACCTCTTCACTCATTTGTTAAAATGGAAACTCTTTGGCTGAGATATAAAAATATAGTCGACCCTCAGAACGTAATCATTGATGTGAAAGACCCTCGAGACAAAGACAATAAGAAGCTCAGCGTCGGTGTGTATTTCGCAAATGACAGTAACCACGTCTACCCTATCATGTTCGATTTAAAACGCCGTTACAGCGACCCTGAGCTTCAATCTGATACTGGTATTTTATTCTACGACGCCGCTAAAACATCCTTCTTTATTGGAGACGAAGACAAACTGAAACACAATGCCCTAAAAGGAAATTACATTCAGTTTAACGATGTAGATCATAGTGTTTACGCTGAAGGTAAATTCGACTTTAATGTAGCCAGTCCGAAAGTTAACCTTCAAACTGCAGGTACTGCTCTGCATACTGCCACCGACTCAACCTTCCGATTTAATCTGATGATGCAACTGGATATTCAGCTACCAACAGAAATAAAAACCAAGCTCACCAAGATGCTCACCGCCGAAGGCGCTGGTTCTTCGATTGGCGGACTGAAAACAGGTGAAAACAAAATGGGCATATACGAAATGATTTCTGACCCTAAACTGGCAGGTAAAATGGTGAAAACATTAGAAACAACTGGCGCCATCGCCAGTGAAGGAGAATTTAAATCTGGATTTATTTTCACTGATGTAGACCTTGCATTTAACAGATTAAAACGCAAATTCATAGCCGCTGGTAGCATCGGAATGCCTCTATACAACGGAACTGTTATCAATAAGAAATTTACTACCTCTATCGCTATTGAAAAGAAAAGAAGCGGTGATAAAGTGTACCTTTATATCGTAACCGACCAGGGCGACTGGGTGTATATGGAATATATGCGCGGAAGTATCATTATCGCCACCAATAATGCTGAACTTGCTACAGCAGTAAGTACAGAATCTAATAAGGCTGCAGATGATCAGTTCATTATAAGAATCGGTAACGAGAAAACGAAAGATAATTTCTTAAAAAGAAATGATGTCGATGTCGATGAATAGGCTATCAACACACTGATTAACTGATATTTACAAAATTTCAATTGGAAAAAACAAAATATTGGTTTATCTTTGTATTAATTAAATAATTCACTTACTGATATTAATGGAGTTAATTTGGATTTTTTCAGGCGTTGTCATTTCTTACTTGATCGGATCAATGCCTACTGCCCTCTGGGTAGGTAAAGCCTTCTTTGGTGTTGACATCAGAGAACATGGAAGCGGAAATTCTGGCGCCACTAACACTTTCAGAGTTTTAGGTAAAAAAGCAGGAACAGCAGTCTTATTAATTGATGTCATTAAAGGACTAACTGCGGCCAGCTTAGTAAGGTACCTCGACTTCGTTGATATAGGCACTGTAAGATTCGTGAATCTCCAACTATTATTTGGTTTATCTTCTGTACTTGGACATATCTTCCCAATATATGCTAACTTTAAAGGTGGTAAAGGAATAGCAACTTTGCTCGGCATGGTGATTGGAATACATTACCTGTCTGCCTTGGTTTGTATGATGTTGTTCATTGCCATCCTTTTTTCAACCAGATATGTTTCTTTAAGTAGCATTCTTGCAGCAATTGCATTCCCATTAATTGCCATTTTAATTTACAAAAACGAAGAACCTTTCTTCATCGCTTTTGGAATAGCTGCAGCCATTATGGTGGTATTAACCCATCAGAAAAACATCGTTAGATTAGTGGCTGGTAACGAAAACAAAGCAAAACTTTTAAAAAGACACCGCCGTTAAGCCATGTATAATTCGAAGACTAAAAACAGAGAAGAAGAAGAGAGTGATGTATTGTCGGCTATTACTGGTTTAGCGGATTACGAATTAGTCTTATACAACGACGATTATAACACCTTCGAACATGTCATCAATTGCCTGGTAAAATATTGTGGACACGATATTTATCAAGCAGAACAATGCGCCTGGATTGTTCATACAAAAGGTAAATGCACCATCAAATCTGGTGAATACAGCTACCTTGAACCTTTATGCACTGCCTTAAGTGAGCAGGGCCTTAGTGCTCAAATCGAATTGATTTAGGCACTTAATTTGTACACTATTTTTTTAAAATCAACTATATGAAAAATCACTTCCTGATTCTCGGTCTGGTTACTCTTCTTATTGCCGCCTGTACCAAAGTTCCAATTACACACAGAAAACAAAGCGCCTGGGGTAGCGAAGATGCTCTTCAGAAAATGAGCGATACCGCCTATACTCAATTCCTTGCCTCTCATAAGTTAACTACCAATAAGGCTCAAAGCGATTTGGTGAAAAAAGTAGGTAATAACATTTCTACTGCCATCACTACTTTCTTTAAAACTTACGAAAACGGAAAATATTCTGCAGCTATTGCTAAATACCAATGGGCTTTCAATACTGTTGAAGATCCTACTGCTAACGCCTGGTGTATGCCTGGAGGTAAGGTGGTGGTTTATACAGGCCTTTTACCAATTACCCTGGATGAAACTGGTCTGGCCGTTGTTATGGGTCACGAAATTGCTCACGCTGTCGCTAAACATGGTAATGAGCGCATGACCCAGCAAATGAAAGCTCAGGGTCTCGGCAATGTGCTCTCAGTGGCCGTTTCAGGCAGTCCAGCCAGCACACAGAGCATCTTCTCTTCTGTTTATGGTGTAGCAGGTAATCTTACTCTTTTAAGCTACTCAAGAAAACACGAAACAGAAGCCGACAAAATCGGGCTGGTATTTATGGCTCTCGCTGGTTACGACCCTAATGATGCCATCGCTTTTTGGGAACGAATGAGCAAATACTCAGGAACTGCCAGTATCCCTGTATTCCTTAGCTCTCACCCTAACGATGCTCAACGTATCAACGATATCAAAGAGTGGTTACCAGAGGCCATGAAATATTATAAAAAACCTTGATGACTGAAGAGATTTTGTCTTGCTCTGGTGGTGTTGATGTGATTCCAAATCTGGTGTCTGTCATCCATACACACTTATCAGAAACACCTGTACTATTTCTCAAAGGAAATTTAGGTGCTGGCAAAACCACCATCTCTCAAGCTATCCTTCATACTTTCGGCGTAATACAACAGGTTACCAGTCCGACTTTTAATATCGTGAATACCTATTCCGATTCTTCCAATAAAGAGTACTACCATTTCGATTTGTATCGCATCAAACATTTTGCTGAACTTGAAGATATTGGCTTCTATGAATATATTGATAGCGGCAGACCTTGTCTGATAGAATGGCCTGAAATCATTCAGGATCAATTTTCTGACCCTCATTTATTGCTCGAAATTACTCAAACAGGCGATGAAAGATCCTATCGCTTAAATAAGACTTAATCGATCACCCATAACTCAGCACCATGCGTGGCATCGTCGACGATGTAATACAAAGAATTCTTCCACTGATATAAGGACATTGGAGGCAATGTATTAGTTTCTGTATAAGCCGCTATAACACACTCTGTCGTGCTTCCTTTTCCTGTAGTCTTCCATATCTCTGGATTATTTTCGCCATCTAAAGCGACAAAATAGACAATATTGTTGACTGATTTTAACTCGCGAATATTACTCCCTAAAACACCTTTTTTAATGTCTTTTATCTGTTCTGTGCCTTTCTCTGTGCCATCTGTTTTCCATAGTTCTAATCCACTTTTTAAATTCGTTGCTGCAAACACAAGACAATTTTCAGTTACCGAAAATCCGGATGGTGATCCATCTTCTCCCCCAGCAAAAATATCTGAAAGCATTACAGTGCCTTTTTCAGTGCCATCAGTTTTCCATAATTCCATTCCCTGCTTGCCATTTGATGCTGCAAACACCAGTGTATTGCCAATAAAAGCGAGCTCTTCAGCACTGCTGCCTTCTTCTCCTTTTCTCACATCTGCCATCATTACCGTCCCCGCTTCGCTGCCATCACTTTGCCAAATTTCATCACCGTGTATGCCATCGCTGGCAGTAAAATACAGCTTGTTGTTGTGCCAGATTAATGAACCTGGTTCAGAACTATTTCCTCCATCAAAAATATCCCTGACCATTACTGTGCCAGCTGCTGTTCCATCGGTCTTCCATAATTCTAAACCTTCGTTGTAATTATCTGCTGTAAAAAATAGTTTATTACCTCCCAGGGTAAATGCCTGAGGGAATGATGCTCCCGTGGAATTGATGTCTTTTAAAAGTTTAGTGCCTTTCTCTGTCCCATCACTACACCATAGTTCGTTTCCTCCTTTGTCAAATGTCGCATTAAAAATCAACAGTGAATTTAGCACTTGCATCTGCTGATTAATGCTATGATTATTGTCTTCTAAAAAATGTTTTATCTTGATGGTTCCTTTCTCTGTTCCGTCGCTCGACCACAAATCAATTCCTCCAGCACCATCATTGGCCATTAAATACAATACATCGCCTTTGGAACATACCTGTTCTACTTTAGTATTTTCAATCCCGGTATACAAATGTTTCACTTCTTTAGTACTACTTTCAGTACCATTGCTCTTCCACAAATGAAACCCATCATCCATTGTCTCAATCACAAAATACAAGACAGACTGCGCGCCGCATAAATGCGATGGTGTTGATGACAAGCCTTTGGTATTAATATTCCTAACCATCTCTGGCAAACCACCTTCTTTATGTTTCCACAACTCAAATCCATCATTGCCATTGTTAGCCATAAATAAAAGTGTTTTACCAAATACGACTGGCATCGCAGGATCTGAAGATGATGGTCCCTCGAATATATCTTTCAATACCTTAGTCCCGGCCTCTGTTCCATCACTTTCCCAAATCTCGTTTCCTGTATTAGATTCTGATTTACTAAAATACACTTTAGTGCCTAGCTGTGCGTAATAACTAATCATACTGCCAGGCATTTTTGCATCTGTTGTCTTTAATAAAACAGTACCTTTCTCTGTTCCATCAGATTTCCATAATTTCTCTTTCTGGGTCTTCTTATCAAAACTAGAAAAGAATATATAGTCAGTTGATACGATTAGTCCGTAAGGCGCAATGGCACCAACTTCTACAGATACATCTTTTAATAACATAGTTGTAGTTCCATTACTGATAAAAACTTCTTTACCTGAACTACCATTTTCACCAATAAATACGACATTGCTTTTAAAGACCACAAGTTGTCCGCTGATTCCATTCTTTTTCCCCGGATTTAAGTCCTTAACAATACTCAATATTTGTCCGTCTGATTTCCAGAGCTCAATACCAGAATCGGGACTCCCATATTGGAAGAACAAGAATTTATCAGTTGCGCTAGCATTGAAAGGTGCACTACCATCGGCAGAGGGACCAAAGTTCTGAACCAATTCAGGTAAGCCAGATTTACCCAGACGCATCAACTGAAAACCTTTCCTGGCCTCACCAGAGATAAAGTAAAGAGTGTTTTGAAAAACCTTTAGTTCGCAAGGAAAACTACCTGAAACACCTGGTGAATAATCCGCCACCATGACAGTACCTTTTTCTGTACCATCGCTACGCCATAGTTCAACACCATTCTTACCATCATTGGCTGAAAAATACAAATTGCCATTAAAGGCGGTGAGAGAACGCGGACTGTAGTTACTGGCGCCGTTATTGATATCTTTTACACGATAAGTTCCTTCTAAAGTACCATCGCTTCGCCATAACTCTGTACCTTTATGACTCTCGTAGGCTGTAAAGTATAATACATTGTTGACTGCTGTAAGATTCTTTGGTGAAGAACTGCAATTGCCATCGCATAAATCTTTGACCAATGCAGTTCCGGCATAGGTGCCATCTGTTTTCCATAGTTCCTTGCCATGTACTTCGTCGTCGGCCACAAAAAAGGATAAGGGACCAGCCACACAAAGCTCTTTTATCTGACTACTCTTATTGCCAGTTTGTATGTCTTTTAAGAGTCTAGGGATACCAGCAGAATATGCGATAGAAAAAATAAAAAATACGAAAGTGAAGAGTATACGGGACATGCAAGGCAATAATACAAAAAATGGCCCATTAATTTGCTTTGTAAAACCCATCTAAAAGTTGCTACCTTTGTAATGTGAAGATTCAATTAGACTCAAAAACCGCTTTAGTATGCGGAAGTACACAGGGCATAGGAAAAGCAATCGCTATGCAGTTTGCCGCATGCGGTGCCAATATCATTTTAATGGCCCGTAACGAAGAAAAACTAAAAGCATGTCTGCAAGAACTACCCAATAATGGCAATCAGCAACATTCATACCTGATAGCAGATTTTTCAGATAACAACTCAGTGAGAGCTGCAGTCAAGCAATTGAACAATCAGGTAAGCATCCTGGTAAACAACACTGGCGGTCCCGCTGCCGGTCAGGCCATAGACGCCAATACCGAAGCTTATATAAGTGCTTTCAGCACCCACCTGATCAATAACCAAATCTTAGCACAGGCAGTAGTCGAAGGAATGAAGAGCATGGCATTCGGCCGAATCATCAATATCATCTCTACTTCAGTTAAAGTACCGTTAAAGAACTTAGGTGTTAGCAACACCATCAGAGGAGCGGTAGGTAATTGGTCGAAGACACTGGCCAACGAACTTGCACCATTTAATATTACCGTGAACAATATCCTTCCAGGTGCAACAGAAACAGAGCGACTT
>JACCDI011059375.1_pt1 | contig 36899 bp, 23 predicted proteins | sample 7442791 | NCBI WGS metagenome assembly JACCDI01 (sample SAMN15323434, study PRJNA562643) | freshwater metagenome | isolation source: river surface water | place: USA:Blue River Watershed | collected 2017-08-15 | reverse complement strand
TCTTGTGACCTGCGCTGAGTACCAGATTGTGTAAACCAAGAAGCAATTCAAACTTTGGCAGTGTTTGATTGAGTAACTGTGTGAGAAGACTTGTTAAATCCTCGCCTCGAAGGGTCGAGACCAGTACAGAAAGTGATGGATAGCTCTTGATTTTCGAGCGTCTTTCAAATCGGAGAGCCTCGAGAGCAGCGATTTCTTGGGAAAAGCTTGTGAGTTTATTAAAACTCTCAATAGCTGGCGCTGACATGGCCCAAGACTATCAAGGTTCAATTACTGCGCTGATAAGATTGCAAAATGTCGGTAGAGAGCTCAATTGCCACCACGAAGAAGTTTCTTCTCAATGTTAAGGCTCTCCTGCCATATTTCATGCATCGCATCAAAGGAACATCAGAACGGGCCGACTCCAAGATTGTCTTCGTGCTCTCATTTCCACGCTCTGGAACACATGCAATCGGCAGCCTATTAACCAACGATAAATTGGGATTTCGGTACTACGGCGAATTCTTTATCTTTAATGCATGGAACTCAAGTATTGAGCGCATTACCCATTTTTATCCATTCTTCTCGCTTCGTTACCGCCTTAATCTGCGCCAACAGCGCAAAGCATGGGAGTACGACAAGTTTGAGAAGACTTCATTAGATGCACATAAAACTCTTAGTGCCATCAAGAAGATCCCTGGCGTTCATATCATCAAGATTTTCCCTCAACACCTCTCAGATCCAGTTCTTGAATCTTTGATTTCAGAGTTTAAGCCGCACATTATTTTCTTGCGCAGAAATCATCTAGACCGATTCGTTTCACATAAGAAGGCAAATGCATCTGGTAAGTGGCACACCGCTTCAACATCTGATCTTGTGATTACTCTCGATGCCCAAGAGTTTGAAAGATTTATCACCAATTACACCAATTTCTATACGCACTACCGCACCTTCGCAACCTCTGCAGGATCTGCAGTGCTCGATATTGATTTCGACGATCTTCGCGACCCTGTGAAGGTGCGAGAGATCCAAGAGTTTGCCGCGCTCCCCGGTTTCACAAATTGGGACGCTCTGCCTAAGGCACCAACAACTGTAAAACAAGATAAATCCAGCAAAGTTCAGGATGACTTCCTTGCCTCAATAGGTAAGAAGCATTCTGACTTCGTATTTCCAAAGGTGGGCTCATGAGCGTAAAGGCACGCATACTCAAGGAACTCGAGAATGAATCAATCGAGATTCTTCGCGAGACTGCGGCAGGCTTCCGCAAGCCTGTAATGATGTACTCAATTGGCAAAGACTCAACAGTCTTGCTCCACTTGGCTCGAAAAGCATTCCATCCCTCTCCAATTCCATTTCCGTTATTGCACATTGATACGACCTGGAAGTTTAAGGAGATGATCTCCTTCCGTGATCGTGTAGCGGCTGAGACCAACTCGCAGCTCATTGTTCACACCAATCAAGCTGGTGTTAAGGAAAACATCAATCCTTTTAACACAGGAATTTCTGAATACACACGAGTGATGAAGACTGTGGCACTCCGAGAAGCCCTTGATTTGCATGGCTTTGATGCTGCTATCGGCGGATCTCGCCGCGACGAGGAGAAGAGTCGTGCAAAGGAACGCATCTTTAGTGTGCGCGATCCTGGCCATCGCTGGAATCCACGTGAACAACGCCCTGAGCTCTGGCATACATTTAATACTCGCTTAGCTCCAGGCCAGACAATGCGAGTCTTCCCACTTTCCGATTGGACTGAGGCAGATATCTGGCACTACATCTTGCAAGAGAAGATCGAAGTGAATCCGCTCTACTTTGCAAAAGAGCGACCATTAGTGCAGCGCGGTGATCAATTGATCATGATCGATGATGAACGTTACCCACTACTTAATGGCGAGAAACCATTTATGAAGCAGGTGCGTTTCCGAACACTTGGATGTTATCCATTGACTGCGGCTGTTGAATCCTCTGCAACAACAATTGAAGAGGTAGTTGAGGAAGTTCTTCAAGTAAAACTTAGCGAGCGCGCAACACGTCTGATCGATGGAGAGAATGAAGATTCGATGGAGAAGAAGAAGATGGAGGGCTACTTCTAATGGCTGGAGCAGTTGTTCGACTTCTCACTTGTGGAAGCGTTGATGATGGCAAGAGCACACTTATTGGGCGTCTCCTGGTTGAGACAGACAGCATTCCGCACGACACAGTAGGTGCTGCACGTAAGGTCCGTAGAACAGGCTCCACAATCCCTGCCGGTGAGATTGATTTCAGTCTCCTTACCGATGGCCTTGAAGCAGAGCGTGAACAAGGAATCACTATTGACGTTGCATATCGTTCAATGACGCTCCTTGATGGAAAGCGCCTGATCATTAGCGATGCACCCGGCCACGAGCAATACACCCGCAATATGGTCGTTGCTGCATCGCGTGCTGATATCGGTTTAGTCCTTGTCGATGCTATGAAAGGTGTGCGCACCCAAACTCTTCGACACCTCACGATCTGCTCGTTGATGGGAGTCTCTCGCATCATCGTTGCAATCAATAAGCTCGATGCTGTTGGCTACAGTGAGCAAATCTTTAATGAGATCTCTGCCGAAGTTGGCCGTGCCGCAACTCGCCTAGAGGTCACAGATATACAGGCAATCCCTCTCAGCGCCCTCGCCGGCGATAACGTTGTTTATCCAAGCAGCAATATGCCTTGGTACTCAGGTCCTACCCTTCAAGAGGCGATCCAGAGCTGGGTCAAGCCTGTCGATGAGCAGGCTCGCGGCTTAATGCGCATCCAAATGATCGCTCGCGCAGATAACTTCCGCGGCGTCTCAGGAACCGTCAGACGCGGCTCCTTTGCTCAGGGTGATGAGGTCACAATCTTTCCAAGCAATCAGAAGGCGACAATCTCTGCGATCTCAACCTTTGATGGCAATAAAGCGGTTGCAGACACTGATGATGCAATCACCTTGGTTCTCACACCTGAGGTCGATGCAACCCGTGGCGACATCATCGCTGCTTCCAGTGATGACCTTGTTCCATCTGACCGCCTTGCAGCCCATGTTGTCTGGCTCAACGAGGATCCTTTGATCCACAGTCGCTCTTATCTCTTGGTTAGTGGATCAACAACAACTCCTGCAATCATTACAAAGATTCGTCATAAGGTCGATGTGAATACAGGAGAGCACATTTCTTCTGATGTGCTTGCTATGAACGAAATCGGCGATGTTGAAATTGCAACAGATATTCCAGTTGTGATGCGTCCTTACGCAGATTCTCGCGAATTCGGAAACTTCATTCTTGTCGATCGCTTAACGCTCAAAACAGTTGGTGCAGGAATGGTCCGTCACTCATTGCGGCGTGCCTCAAATGTGACACATCAAGATTATGAAGTCGATAAGTCCCAGCGCAGTGCGCAGAAAGCGCAGAAAGCACGAGTTGTATGGTTGACCGGACTTTCAGGTTCTGGAAAATCAACTATCGCAAATGCTCTAGAGAAGAGACTCTTTGCATCTGGCGCACACGCCTATGTTCTTGATGGAGATAACTTACGTCTTGGTCTTAACATGGATCTTGGCTTCACACCAGAAGATCGCGCAGAGAACGTTCGTCGCGTATCGGAAGTTGCAAAGTTGATGGTTGACGCAGGTTTGATCGTAATCTCAGCACTAGTCAGTCCTTTTGCAGTCGATCGCGAACGTGCAAAGTCACGTTTTGACGATGGAGAGTTTTTAGAAGTTTTTGTTGATACACCGGTTGAAGAGTGCCGTGCGCGCGATCCAAAGGGTCTCTACAAGAAATCTGCAGCTGGAGATATTCCAAACTTCACAGGTGTCGGTCAAGATTACGAACGTCCATCAGCTCCTGATTTGCATCTCGATGGAACCGCGTCAATCGAAGAGAATGTAGAGAAAATCCTTAAGATTCTTCTATGAACTGGATTCTCTTTGCATTTGTAGGTCTTGCTGCCCAGCTTATTGATGGGGCTCTCGGCATGGGATTTGGCCTCACCAGTTCGACTCTTCTCGTCACACTTGGCGCATCTGCAGCTGTCGCATCAGCTGCTGTCCATGTCGCAGAAATCGGCACTACCTTGGCATCTGGTGCATCGCACTGGCATGCAGAGAATATTGATAAGAAGATTCTGGTTCGCCTAGCGATTCCGGGAGGAATCGGTGCTTTCCTAGGCGCAACATTCTTATCTTTCATAGATCTATCCAATGCAAAGATTTTTATCTCAACCCTGCTCCTCTTCCTAGGTTTCCTTCTTCTCTATCGCAATGTGTTTAAGACCGAGGGTCAGGTAAATATGGTGGAGATTAAGAACCCTCGCTTTCTCACTTACTTAGGTTTCACCGGTGGATTTGTTGATGCATCAGGTGGAGGGGGTTGGGGTCCACTTGTTACGCCAACACTTATCTCTACAACTGCAACCGAGCCACGAAAGATTATTGGAACCGTTAGCGCAGCAGAGTTTGTCGTAGCTGTCTCTGCCTCTGTCGGATTTCTTGCACAGATTGGTCGAATTGATATTGATTGGTCGACCGTTGGTGGTTTGGCACTGGGTGGAATAATCGCTGCACCTATTGCTGCACGTTTAGTAGGAAAACTTCCTGCAAAGTACCTAGGAATCATCGTCGCAGTAGCAATTATTACCCTTAATGCAATCCAAATTATGCGTGCTTAGTTTCTCGCATAAAACCCGCTGCTTTTCGCATTAGTTGCAACTTTTTTGACCTTCGGAGATAATTACCCAACACGTTTAACGACGTGATCCAAAGGAGAGTACAGAACAAAACCGCTTCTAAGTTAGAGGCTTTTGTAGTACAGCATTACAAATGACAATTGCGCCACATGCAAATACGTATCGTCGAGTCCCTGCAACATCAACTCCTATCTCCCCTGAAAAGGTAGCCTCTGTCCTTGCTGCCGAATGGGAGCTCTTCACAAAGAACACCAAGGCCTCAGCGGCCGAGAGCAAGCGCGCCTTTGAGTCGCTGCCGCTCGGTGTGACCTCGAGCTTCCAGCACTGGGACCCATACCCGATTTCAATCGCCTCTGCTAAAGGCGCATATATGACCGATGTCGATGGACGTCAGCTCCTTGACCTCTCAATGGGTTTTGGCGCAATGCTCGCCGGTCACCTTAATCCGGTTGTCGTAGAAGAGATTGAATCTTCTCTTCAAAAGGGAATGCTCTTCGTTACGCCATCTCCAACATCAACTGATGCGGCAGAGCGAATCTGTAAGCGCTTTGGCATTGATCAGGTGCGCTTTACCAACTCAGGCACAGAGTCAACTATGTATGCCGTGCGCGTAGCGCGCTCTGCGACAGAGAAGATGGGTATCCTAAAAATTGAAGGTGGCTACCACGGAAGCTACGACCCATTTGTGGTTTCTTCAAAGCCGCCGGTAGATAAGATTGGAAATCCAGAGAAGCCAAAGGCTTATATCGACTCAAACCTTGTTCCTGGTGATATCTACGTTGTTCCTTTCAATAACATCCCAGCTCTTGAGAAGATGTTTAAGAAGAATGCAAAGAAGATTGCTTGCTTTATCGTCGAGCCAGTTCTTGAGAATCTCGCAATTGTTCTTCCGGATGAGGGTTACCTCGAGCGTGTTCGTGAGCTCTGCGATCAGTACAACGTCGTCCTTATCTTTGATGAGGTAAAGACAGGTCTCACAGCGGGTGCACATGGTGCATCAATGCGTCTTGGAGTAAAGCCTGACTTGATTACTCTCGCTAAATCAATAGGCGGAGGACTTCCACTTGCAGCATTTGGTGGAAAGAAGAAGTACATGGACTTTGTTACAAATAACAAGATGGCTCACTTCGGTACTTTTAACGGTAATCCACTTGCTATGGCTGGCGTGCGCGCAATCGATCGCATCGCAACTACTGAGACCCTCGGCGTGGCTGAAGAGCTTAATTTCCAGGCACTTGAGCGCATTGGTGACATCATTGATGAGTATCAATTGCCAGCACACACAGTTGGTTTTGGAGTTAAGGGTTGTGTTACATGGGCAACGTCGCCTGTGCGTAACTACCGTGACTACAAGGCAACAGATTTTGGTGTTGCCGAAGCACATTGGCTCTTCGCCCTTAACCGCGGAATCATCACACCTCCTGGTCTTGATGAGCAGTGGTTGATCTCTTTGGCTCACACACAAACTGAGATTGATATCTTGGTTGATGACTTTGCTGAGTTTGCAAAGGCGCTTCGTTCTTAATTCAAAGTAGTAAATTAATTGCAGTACTAAAAAGGAAAGGTGCCGACAATGGAGTCAGCGCTAGATACAGCATTAGGTCAATTGCGCAGAGCTGTCGAACAGCTCTCTTTGAGCGAGAATGAATGGCAGACACTCTCTACTCCTCGTCGCATTCTTGAAGTTGCTGTCCCGCTTCGACGCGATAACGGTAGCGTCGAGATGTATAAGGGCTTCCGTGTTCAATACTCAACTACACGTGGTCCATCAAAGGGTGGTGTTCGCTTCCACCCTGATATCGATATGGATGAGACTGTTGCTCTCGCGATGTTGATGACCTGGAAGTGTGCGCTCACCAATCTTCCTTACGGTGGTGCAAAAGGTGGAATCGCAGTCGATCCATCAACACTTTCTGTTGCTGAAAATGAGCGCCTCACACGCCGCTACACCTCTGAAATCTTGCCCATCATTGGACCAGAGCGCGATATTCCAGCTCCTGATGTTGGAACAGATGCGCGAAATATGGCTTGGATGCTGGATACGTACTCCGTTAACGCTGGCTTCTCAGTACCTGGCGTGGTCACTGGCAAGCCAATCGTTCTCGGTGGTTCTCTAGGCCGCACCTCTGCGACAGGTGATGGGGTTGCTATTTCAACACGTGAAGCTCTCCTTGTTCGCGGAATCAACCCTGAAGGTGCAACAGTTGCAATTCAAGGTTTCGGAAAAGTGGGTTACTGGACTGCAGTTGGTCTAGAAGCAATGGGCCTCAAGGTCGTAGCTGTCAGTGATGTTCATGGTGGCGTAACAGGATTTAAATCTGTTGCAGATCTTTGGAACCACTTCACGGAGCATGGAAATCTTGATGCGCCTGGTGTAGATCGCCTCACCAATGAAGAGCTCTTAGCGTTAGAAGTCGATGTCCTTATCCCTGCAGCGCTAGCCGATGCAATCACTGCACACACAGCGCCTTCAATTAAGGCAAAGATTGTTGTTGAAGGTGCAAATGCACCAACTACCCCAGAGGGTGATCAGATTCTTAACGATAAAGGAATCCTTGTTGTTCCAGATATCTTGGCAAACGCTGGCGGTGTAATCGTCTCTTACTTCGAGTGGGTTCAAGATAAGCAGAATTACTTCTGGGATGCCGCTGAAGTTCGCACCAACCTTGATTCGCTCATGATGAAGGCTATTCGTGAAGTTGAAGGCCTTTCATCAGAGAAGAGCTCTACATGGCGTGAAGCTGCGCATATGTTGGGCGTAAGCCGCGTTGCACAAGCACATAAGTTGCGTGGTCTCTACCCATAATCGATTGCTGCAGGATGTAAGTTGCTTCAGCTAAGTCATATAAGATTGACCCTATGTCTGAAGAGCTTATTGTTGCGCGTGGATTAACTAAGAAATTCGATGATTTCGTAGCAGTTGATGGAATCGACTTCTCAGTAGCTAAAGGTGAGTCCTTTGGACTCCTTGGTCCAAACGGCGCAGGAAAATCAACAACGATGCGCATTTTATCTGCGACATCTAGCCGTACATCAGGAACTGTCGAAATTCTTGGAAAGGATCCAGAGAAGTTCGGTCCACTTGTTCGAGCACACCTCGGTGTTGTCCCACAGCAAGATAACCTCGATGGAGAACTCACCGTCAGTGAGAACCTTTATATCTACGGCCGTTATTTTGGTCTAACAAAGAAGTTCATTAAGGGAAAGATTGAAGAACTTCTCGAGTTTGCACAGCTTGAAGAGAAGCGCGATGTAAAGGTCGAGGCTCTCAGTGGTGGAATGAAGCGCCGCCTCACAATTGCACGTGGACTCGTGAGTGAGCCAGATATTTTGCTTCTAGATGAGCCAACCACAGGACTTGATCCTCAAGCGCGCCATATTTTGTGGGATCGCTTATTCCGTCTTAAAGAACAAGGTGTCACTCTCGTTCTTACAACTCACTTTATGGATGAAGCCGAGCAGTTGTGTGATCGCCTTGTTGTGATGGATAAGGGCAAGATCATGGCTGAGGGTTCACCTGCAGGCCTGATTAAGGATTATTCAAGCAAGGAAGTTCTTGAAGTCAGATTTGGAAGCGAACGCAATAAGGAAGTCGCTCCACAATTAGCAACACTTTGTGAACGCATGGAGACTCTTCCAGATCGTGTCTTGATGTATACCGAAGATGGCGAAGCGCTGCTTGAGCAGATTCTCGCTGCAAAGCTGCACCCAACAACTTCTCTTGTTCGACGTTCCTCTCTTGAGGATGTCTTCCTTCGCCTCACAGGAAGAACTTTGATTGAATGAACGCAGGTATTGATGTCGCTCAGATTCAGCGCTTCGGGGCTCTCTATATAGCCTCAGCACGCATCAAATCCATGTCAAAGTGGAAGACCGTGATCGCAGCTGTTGATATTGGAAACCCACTTTTTTATCTCATAGCCGTCGGTATTGGTATTGGTGTATTGGTTGAGAGATCTTCAGGTACAGATGGAACAAATGGCATCAAGTACATCGCATTTATTGCACCAGCACTTCTTGCAAACTCAGCTATTGCCGCCGTTATGGATGAGTGCGTTTTTCCTACGATTGAGGGCTTTAAGTGGCGCAAGCTCTTCTTCGCCCAAAATGCCACACCTATTTCAGGTCGTCAGATTGCAGTTGGTGTCTATCTTGCAGCCCTAAGCCGCGCAATCTTTAGCGTCAGCGTCTATTACAGCCTACTTCTCGCCTTTGATGTTGTTGACTTTGGTTTAAGTATTCTGCTCGTGCCGATTGCAGTCCTTGGCGGGGGTGCATTTGGTGCGATCATTCTCTTCTTCGCTGCCAAGATTGAGAAAGATGATCAATTCTTCAACATCTTGGGGCGTCTTGTAATCATGCCTATGTTCCTCTTCTCAGGAACCTTCTTCCCGCTCTCTTCTATGCCGATCTACCTTCAACCAATTGGTTGGATTTCACCGCTTTGGCATGCAACAGAGCTTGGGCGTGAAGCGGCATTTGATTACGGAGTCAGTAATCTCATGGTCCTAGTTCACTTTGTTTTCCTCGCCAGCTTGGTTCTGATTGGAATTGTTCTATCAATGCGCCAATTTGAAAGGAGGTTGGCAAAGTGAGTGCTGCAGTAGAAATTGCTCAGAAGCAGAGATCGAGCGCGCTCTATGCCGGTCGTCCTCAAGTCCTGCTTGAAAGAGGATGGTTAGCATTTAAATCATCAAACTGGATTCCAGTTGTGACAGGCTTTGTCGAGCCAGTTCTCTTCTTGCTTGCTTTTGGATATGGAATGGGAAATCTTGTTGGTGATGTCACCACAGGTAGCACCACAATTGACTACACCCTCTTTATTGCCCCTGGTCTTCTCGCCAATAGTGCGATGAATGGTGCAATTTATGACTCAACCTGGAATGTATTCTGGAAACTCAATGAGTCAAAGCTCTATAAAACAATGCTCTCAACCCCCCTAGGTCCGATGGATATCGCCCTTGGTGAGATCTGCTGGGCCCTGATTCGCGGACTTGTTTACTCACTGGGATTTCTTACTGTGGTCACAGTCCTTGGGATCACTCCAAGCATCTGGGCACTCTTAGCAATTCCTGCAGCTTCTCTTGTTGCATTTGGCTTTGCTTCATTTGGCATGGCGATTACCTCTTACTTTAAGACATATCAGCAGATGGGCTTTATCAATATTGTCCTTCTGCCGATGACTTTGTTCTCAGGTTCGCTCTACCCAATCTCGGTCTATCCAGATTGGTTAGAGAAAATCATCATGGCTCTACCTTTATGGCATGGAATTGAACTCGTCCGTACATTCTGGTTCGGTAATATCACAGCCGATGTTCTAGTTCACATCGCATACTTTGTTGTGATGATTATGATCGGACTATTTGTTACTTCTCGCCGCCTGCGCGCTCTCTTCTTGCGCTAAGTATCTTCCGCGAGATCTTCATACCTGCCAAGAGCGCGAGAAGTATGGCCAGGAAACGCCAAGGACCTAATGGTAATTGCCCGTGCTTATCAGGAGTCGGTGAGAGCTCTGCATTAGGTGTTAGGGTAATTGATGCAACGACTCCTGCATGATCGCTGCTATTGCAGAAGTTATCTGCAGGCATATCGATTTTCATCGCCTCTGCAATCTGTAAGGCATTTTGCATCTGCTCCTCATTGAGGCAGCTCCATGTGCTTCCTTCAGGCCAAGTATTTCCAATGACCTTCGATGAGATTACCTTGGCGCCATTTCTTGTAAATATGTAATCAAGGCGATCTGTGAATCCATACTTGTTTCCACTGCTTAGCCCTGCTTCATAGCGTGTGATATCTGGGCCTGCTAAGAGAGCACTCATTCCCCAGGTGTAATTTGATGGATCCATGGAATCAGGGCCGGCATCGAGAAAACCAGCGCCTCGCATAATCCAGTAAGCGTTGCACTCTCGCGCCTTAAGTGGGCATGTATTACTTACTTCAGGCTGGCCACCAGGATTTTGACCCACAGGACGAGGATCACGCGGATCGGAGTTGAAGTCGCCCAACACAATGAGCGGCATTGTGGTCTGAGCAAGGTCTGCAACTAGTTGAGTTGCTTGAAGTGCTGAGTTAGGAATCTTGTTCTCATCCCAAAGGGACTCTAGGTGAGTTGAGACGATACGTACGGCGCTTCCATTGAAATCAAGATCTAGCCATGTGTAGCCACGATAGATATTCATAATTGTTGGAACGATTGTGTAGCTAGCTTCATACTCGCTATTGCCTACCTGCAATATCTTAGATGCCAACGATTTCTTTACAAGTAGAGCATCTCCAATTTCAAATCCACACGCCGCTTTGTCGCTACCAAAGAGAGGCTGGAATGTTGCGGGATCTTCCACCATGGTCAGATATGGAATAGCAGGAATTGAGTATCCGATATTGAGAGCGCTATCTCCATCTTTACTTGCAAGGACATACTCACTGCCCGCCGCTTTAGTAGCGGCAAGAAAGTCAGCGGTAAAGTCGTAGACAACAACCCTCTTGCTCCATGCATTCTTCTTGCAGAACCATCTTGTCGCCTCTTGCAATCCCACTACATCCGCGTCACTTTCAATAATCTCGGCAGCAAGAATCGGTGCTCGTTTGGAGAAGTCGGTAGCCGCCACTTGGCTCCACATAAACTGCGCTGCCGCGGCGAAATCTGGAATAAGCTCTAAAGCAACGCCCACATCAGCGCCAAGGTACATGTTTCGCGAGACTACGGTGATCTCAGTATCTGCTGCACTTGCAGGCTGAATGCCAGTAAAAAGTAGAAGAACTACAAGGGCGACTTTACGCATATAGAAAGGGTAATCCCCTTAGAATTGATTTCAGTCAAGGCAATCATTGGATTTCCTAGAATTTTCATCGATACTACATCTCATATCTGCACGAGAGGATGACCATGTTTCACCCTGCGATAGATGGCGCTGAGAAGAACGCCCGCCACCTCATTAACTTCAGCCTTCTCTTTCTCCTTTCATCATGGGCAGTTGCACTTGTCGCCTTTGTAGACGTGCCAGAGAATGAACTTTCATGGGTTGCACTCGTGCAGCTTGCATCACTTCCGATCAACATCGCTCTCCTGGTCTACGGAACCATCTGGGTAAAGGGATTGATGGTTACCTCGCGATTTATTCAACCTGAAGGATTTGGTTACCGCCAAGGCTGGTCATTCTGGGGTTGGATCACACCGATTGCACAATGGTGGATTCCTAAGAGACTAGTTGATTACACCACTGCAATCTTTGACGAATTTGTTGGCAATAGTCCTCTTCGCAAAACAGCTCAATGGTGGGCTCTCTGGGTATCAATCTCAGTTCTAGATCTCATTGGTGCTCTTATTGGACTTTTTGATCGCGATACCTCAAATGCAATCGGAATCCTAAGCGTTATTGCACTTACCTACTCATTCCCAATTTGGCGCACCGTAGTCGAAAACGCGACAGAGTCTCAGAGCTCGGCAATTAAGAAGCTTGAGGGCCTTGCTTAAGTAATTCAATGACAACCTCTATAGCTTCAACCATAGTGGTTACAGACATTGTTGGCATTCCTGGAAACTCTTGACTCTGTTCATCCATAAGCGGCACGTGAATAAATCCCGATGGCACATCTACACCTTTCAAGTAATCCTGAAGGTGAAAGAAGATGTGATTGCAGACAAATGTTCCAGCACTGAGTGAAACTGATGCTGGAATATCCCTCTCCTTAAGAGCGGTGACAATCTCTTGAACTGGAAGCGTTGAGAAGTATCCATCCGGTGCATTTTCGATAATTGGAGTTGAGGTGAGTCTTACTCCGGCATTATCTGCAATACGCGCATCATCAAGGTTGATTGCTATGCGCTCTGGAGTGATTTCTTTACGCCCTTCAGCTTGGCCCAAGCAAATCACTGCACCTGGCTTATGAAGTTCAATTAATTCTCTTAGTTGAGCACTTGCAAGACCGAAGACCACTGGCAAGATTGCTGTAACAAGATTTTCGCCCTGCAGAGCCTTGACAATCTCACCCGATGGATTCAGTGTGGACTTTCCGAAAGGCTCAAAGCCGGTGATCAGGAGTGGTCGCATGCTAAGAATTTTAATGGCAAAGAGAAGAAAAGCCCCGGGTGTGAAAGGCACCCGAGGCTTAACTTGTGCGCGCGAAGGGATTCGAACCCCTAACCTTCTGATCCGTAGTCAGATGCTCTATCCGTTGAGCTACGCACGCCTATTTACTTGTGGAACTAATTGTTGAACGAAAGCGAATAATACCTTCTATTTAGAGCCCACCCAAATTGAGTAATTCCTCGCGTAAAACAGCCTTTCTACGGGGTTTTCCGAGTGGTTCACCCGCTGCTACCTCAGCTGCGTTGATCTGCTCCCAGTGCATCTGGGTTACAACTTTATTGTGATGAAGAATTTCGGTGATATCTCCAGCGCTCTTTGGCTCCTTCAATGATGCTGCGAGAAGGTGCATAACATCTGCTGCATCGGACTTATTGGTGCCAATCACACCTGATGGACCGCGCTTTGCCCAACCAACGACATACAGGTTATCGCGGACAAAGCCATCAGTATTCACAACTTTTCCGCGCTCATATGGGATTCCCTCGAGTGAGGCTGCCTCGTAACCGATTGCTGTAATGACAAGACCACATGGAACCGAGAAAGTCTCCTCGCTACCAGTTCGCTGGAAAACAACTTCCTCTACGCGAGCGTTGCCCTTAATCTCGATAGGTGTTGCAAGAAACTGGAAAGTCATTGTTCGCTCATGAGAAGTAGCTTCTCGTTCTGCAATAAGTAGCATCGCATCAAGATTTGATTTGGTATCTCTTTCAATATCTTCACCTGCGCGTGCAATTGCTTCATCGATATCTGATTTAGCAATCACAACATTTGTGTGTTCCAGCTTTGGAAGCTCACGTAGCTCAGGAGATGTAAATGCGGCATGCTCTGCACCGCGACGGGCGCTAATGAGCACATTGCGAATTGAACTCTTCTTAAGCGCATCGATTGCATGGTCTGCAGTATCTGTTGGATCAAGCTCTGATGGTTCTAGGGCCAGCATGCGCGCAACATCCATCGCAACATTTCCTGCACCGATAACAATCGCTGAATCTGTACTCAAATCAATGCTTTCATCCTTGAAGTCAGGATGGGCGTTATACCAAGGGACAAAGGTTGCAGCTGAGATAGAACCTGGAAGATCTTCTCCAGGAATGCCTAACTTCTTGCCGATCGCAGAACCTGTTGCGATGACTACTGCGTCATATCGCTCTTGTAGTTGTTCCACGGTGAGATCGCTGCCGAGTTCAACGTTTGCAAAGAGGCGAAAACCTTCACTCTTTGCAATCTTCTCAAAGACCTTTGCTACCGTCTTAATCTTTGGATGATCCGGTGCTACACCGCTGCGCACAAGGCCCCAGGGGGTGGGTAGGCGCTCAATCATGTCGATATCAAAGGTGCGAGACTCATCGCTTAAGTTCTGCAACGCTTGGGCAGCAAAGTATCCAGCCGGCCCTGCTCCTACTATTGCAACCTTAAAGCGCTTCACGATGCCCCAATCAAATCTGGTCAGGGTCATACTTTACAGGGCTATGAATTACTTGTTACCGCCACGATTGAGGTGCTGTTTACCCGGGTATTAACGGTCATTGACCCTGTTTTATTCTGAATAATCTTGAATTGATAGAAGGTGCCCTGAACTAGGGGCAAGGTCAGGGTGATCTCTGTGCCGGCAGTAATTGGAATGTTCGTTGTGGAGCCGCTTGCGCAGGTATTAGCCCCGGTAAAGAGGACTCCGAGATTGCATCTTCTGAAGTAAGAGATATTAGAAGAGCTAGGAAGAGTGACGGTGAATGAAAACTGAGAGATAGATCGTGTTCCCCCGTTGTTGATGTAGAAATCTTTTGCTACACCATTGCTGATAGAGGTGGTAAATGCTGCAGCAGTATTTGTGTAGGTCTGAGTTCCACTGGGAAAGACTGCAATCGAAGAAGTTGAGAAGTTATGTGAAGGTGAAGTAGCCCTTGCATTTGCCGCAGCAAATGCAGATGGTGACTGGGTAGGTGCCATAACGAGCACACCTACCGCAGCGGCGACGAGAGATCTCTTGGTTACTATGGCCATGGTCTCCCTCTCCCTCACCAAATCACTTAGTCAATCTTCTTGGCTAACTATTTGTTGTGACTGCGTTGCGCTCGGTGATGGTAAATGACCAAGTTAACGCTGTTGTCAGACCTTGAATCGTTCCTACCGGAAGTACTCCATTGAGAACATTCTCCGTGCCGGCTGGCAGATTGATTGAGACCTTCAAGTGGCTAATTGATCCTGCAGCATTTGAGGGCAGGGTGATGGATTGTGCTCCAGCTACGAGTGTTGTTGCCGCAGTTGTCGCTAGAACCGCTGTTGTTGTCTCAGAACAGATGCCTGTATTGCTCCATTGGGTTGTGCAATTCGAGATGGTGATTTGTAGCCCTGCAGTGGCGTTTGTGGTGAGAGCATTTGATACAGATGGCGTTAACAGCAGAGTTGGTGTGGCGCCATCGAGAGTGCCAGCATTTGTTAATTCAATATATCGATTAGCTGTATCGCCTGGTGCAAAGCCAGCAATCGCAGTTGTAAAGCCATTCGTGATCCCAGAGACAGCCGATGGCGCAAGAGTTAACTTGAGGGTACCTGAAGTTATTGAGCCTCCAGTTGTATTGGTAGCAGTTGCCGTCAGCGCAGCAAAGACGTTTGAGGCAACTAATCCTGCCCCACCAATAGCTGCCATTAAGACAATGACTATCTTCAAGAGGAGAGAGCCTGCGACCCTTGATGTCAATGTGCTTCTCTGATTCATTTTCTTGCCCCTACCTCTTGGTTATTCTCCCGCTCAATTGCGAGAGACTCTTGCAAACTATCTATGAGAGATCTGTACTGCTGGCTATTGCGGCGTTCCTCCGTATAGAGCTCTTTATAAACTCGCTCCGGAATCAGAGATGCCACAATCTTCTTTCTGAAGAGAAATACAAAGAGGGCTAAAAGGTTTGCCACAACTAACAGAGTTGCTGCGCTCTGTCGCCCTTCGACTGTATTCATATAGACCATGGGGCGGCCCAAGAATGGGATTCGAAAAACTACTCGTGAAACATCTCCCGTGGGCGAGGTGATAAAGGGATCTCTATCAGCGTTCGTATTGGCATCGCCTTTAGTCGTAAAGCGAAGAAGCCCATTGAGATTTCGAATTTCTACAACTCTGTGAGAGTAATACACCCCTGTAGCCGGATTATTAACGGCAATTACATCATTGACAGCTAAGGATGAAGCTTCTGTAACTCTTGTGAGGTAGAGGTCACCAGCATTGGCTTCAGGGGCCATGCTGCCGGTGAGGATAGGAGAGAACCCAACTCCAAATTGTGTAGTGAGGATTACCGGAGTGAATATCGCGATAAGAAGAAGGGTTACCGTGGTGGTAATTCCTCTCACTCTGCGATTGATACTCATGTGATGAAGCTAGAGCGAGAACCTCACGATTTCCTCACGGTTTCCTCTCGTGAGCTCGACGATTACTACTGCCTTCCCAAAAGGGTAGATTCTCATATTTTTACGCCATACCCTTAGGACATCACGAGAAGCTGAAGGGAAGTTCACAAAATGAGTGAAAGTCAGAAAATTCTCGTCGTCGACGATAATCAAGATGTTCGCGAATTAGTGCTTCATATTCTGAGTTCAGATGGTTTCCACGTATTCTCGGCTGCCGATGGCGATCAGGCGCTAGCGATCTTGTCAGCTAATGAGGTCGATCTTGTACTTCTCGATGTGATGATGCCAGGTAAGTCCGGTCTTGAAGTACTTTCAGAGATAAGAACTGGTTCAAATAAGAAACTTCACGAGATTCCTGTTGTCATGATTACCGCAAAATCCACTGTAGAAGATATCGATAAGGCTCTTACCTTGGGCGCCTCTTCATACATTGTTAAACCATTTCGTGGAACTTCAATTCGCGAGAAAGTCCGCGCGATTTTTGAACTCCCCTTTACTGGCTAATTACCAAATATCGACCTAATGAAATGGAGCTAAGGATGAGTAGAAGACTTGCAGTATTTATGGCGCTATCTTTTTTTGTAACAGTAGCAATTCCTTCGGCACCAGCAATAGAGACAACAAATCCGTATGGCACATCAACTGTCGATCCTGCAGGTCCAAATGAAGTAATTCTCACGATTTCTAAAGGTAGTAAGAAATCAGAGTTTGCCTATGCACGTTTAATGAAGATGAAGTCTCAAACAATCTCAATTTATGAGCCTTTTCTCAAGAAGCGTCAAACATTTACTGTGATCCCTATTGAAAAGTTCTTCCTCTTAGTTGGCATTAAGGGCAGCGACAAAGTGGCGACTCGAGCTCTCAATGATTATGTATATACCAACACCGCCTCGGCCTTTATTAAAGCTGGGGCACTTGTTGCGATTAAGAGGTCTGGAAAAGATATTCCTTACGATCAAGGTGGTCCCATTCGCTTGATCTACGGCGATAAAAGTATCTGGGCTAAAGAGCTAGATGCCTGGAACTGGTCCATTACCTCAATCACTGCTAACTAGTGAAGTTGCAAAGGCAGGTGGATTCTATGTATGCAGATGCAGGACATATAGATCTCAACTCTGTCGCACGCTTTCATGTCACAAAGGTGCAGTACCTGCTCTTTACAATCTCCTTTATTGCAGTTGTAATCCTGGGTTATTCCTCAATTACAGGCTCATCCAAGACAATTGATGAGGCATCTGTTCTAAGCAATGTAGAGAGCCCAGCTGCATCGATTATCTTCACCCAGCGTGAGACCTTGGTCTATGCAACTCGCTTGGCTCAATGGTCCAATGGAGGAACTACTCGACGAGAAGTGCAGATTGCACGAAATCTCCTAGCTCAGCGCCTGGCAGTGATAGATACAAGCGGTCGATCTATGGGTAGTAGAGCTAGCGCTGAATACTGGAAGGTCCTTCGGACCTCAGACGCAGTCGTAGCAGAGAGTCCAGCTGGGATCTTGCCGGAGAGTCTTCATAACTCTGTAGATGCAAGAGTTTCACCCCTTATCGATGAGATTCTTCGACAATCGCGAGACTTGGTTGTCTCCTATCAGAGCTCCATTGATGAAGAGAACATGGCTCGAGCACAGGATGTAGCAGATAGAGATCGGACCACTCTCATCTCTTTCTATATCTTTATTATCTTTGGTGGACTCTTCCTTCTTTTGAATGTTCGAACTAACTTTAGGATCTATCGCAGAGCTCGTGTCATTCTCAATGAGGAGCAAAGCCGTCTGGAGAAGGCGATTCAGGATCTCTCATCAGCGCAGAACACTGTGACCGAACTTCAAGAATTAAACCTGGCAAAGAGCGGTTTCATATCAACTGTTAACCACGAACTTAGAACTCCTCTGACCTCAATCATCGGCTATATCGACCTGATGCGTGAAGAGCAGTTTGGTGGGAGCTCACCAGAGGCAAAGCATTATCTTGATGTTCTAGATCGAAATGCACAAATTCTTCTTAATCTTGTTGAAAGCATTCTCTCTTTGAGCAAGATTGATGCCGCGCAGGGAAAGCTCGCGAAAGAACGTGTCTCTCTTCATGAAGTTATTGATAATTCAATATTTGTAATGGAGCCGGTATTAATGGCGGCCAACATCGCAATCTCCTTTACTCAAGATGAAGACCATTTTGTTGAGGGAGATTCTGGCCAACTTAACCAGGTCATGATCAACCTCATTGGCAACGCCGTGAAATTTAGTCCAAAAGGCTCGAAAATAGATATCTTCCTTGACTCCTACGAACACATCAGTGGGTTGGAATATGCTCGAATCAGAGTGGCAGACCACGGAATCGGCATCCCGGCAGAAGATATCGACCACCTCTTCACTCGCTTTTTTAGGGCTAAAAACGCTGTTGCAGAACAGTATCCAGGTACCGGTCTTGGTCTTGCCATAGTTCATCAGGCACTTGAGCTCCACGGTGGACATATTGCAGTCGAGTCAGAGCTAGGCAAGGGAACCACCTTCCTGATTGAAATCCCCCACTACATGACCCCAGAAGAGCGGATGATCCTTGAACGACGTCACGATGTGTTGCGACGAGGCATTCTTGCCCTCAATAGTGCAACGACAGAGACGATTAAAGATGTAGCTCACGAAATTGGCGGAGCAATAGGTTTCTATGGATTCGTTGAAGAAGGACAAGTGATCCTCAACTACGCTCGAGCAGCTACGATTGAGGATCAGGCGCGCAGTGATCAGCTTGATGCTGATAAAAAGAGAATGGTTCTCATTCTCAATGAAGCTCTCAGTCGCATCGGAGGAGAGAAGATTGAATAACGATCAAATTCTGATAGTCGATGATAATGAAGATATTCGCTTCTTTGTTCGAAATGCGCTCACACCTGAGGGATTTGATGTTATTGAGGCAGCCGATGGTAAGCAAGCTCTAGAAATATTTCATCGCCAAGAACCCGCAGTCATAATTCTGGATCTCTCTATTGGTCAACCCGATGGTTTTGAAGTCTGCCGTGAGATTCGTAAAACCTCATCTGTTCCCATCATTATGCTGACAAGTCACGATGAAGAGATGGATGAGGCGATGTGCTTGGCAGCCGGTGCTGATGATTACATTACCAAGCCAGTGTCGGCACGAATCCTTGCTCTTCGCACAAGCACACAGCTGCGACACCGCTCTATGAATACAGCGATAGCAGGTTCTTTGATTACAGCAGGGCCTCTTAGCCTTAATACAGATACGAGAGAGCTCTTTATCAACAGTGCAGCCATTGCACTCACTCGAACCGAGTATGACTTTCTCCATCTCCTTTTTCAAAGTCCCAAGCGAGTCTTTACTCGCGAGCAGGTTGCCGAGGCTATTGGAGTTTCGATTGAATACTCCAGCGATCACCTTCTCGATACTCATGCATCACGCATACGCGGCAAAATCCGTGAAAAGAGCGCTGTAAAGGTACTTCACGCAGTGCGTGGAGTTGGATACCGATTACTGAGTAATTAGCCAAAGACTGCCGCGTAGAGGTCTACTCCACGAACAATCTGGATAATCAAGATAAAGACGATAATTCCCAGGATTCGATAGAGCGTATTGCCAAGTGGTGAACGCTTCCAATCACTCTCAGGTTCTTTCGCCATCTTGCCCAGAACACCAAGAATTAATCCAGGGATTGCTAGAACCACAAAGCTCCACTGCAGAAAGAGTGCCGGGCTAGTAAATGCTCCTTCAATCCAACCAGCCGTGATGGTTCCAATGAATACCATTGCAACAATCTTGAAAGCTCCAGTTGGAAGGATTCGATAGAAGAAGGTTGTCTTTGGAAGTCGATGATCTAGCACAAATGAGAAGATTGTTGGAAGTGCAAAGATAATTGTTCCAAGTAGCAGTTGGATGTTATAGCCAATAAACGGCATCGCCAATTGAACAAAGATGAGTATCTTGAGTTCTAGGGCAATTACTTTCTGGATTCGAGTTGGCTTTCTGATTTCGCCTGCTACTTCCTTGAGACGAACTGGATATGCATACGTTGCAATATCTTCAGCCACCATGCGAATAAAGACAAAGAGAGCAGTCCAGTATGCGACTTCTTCTGCCTTAAAAGAGATTACGAGCTGAACACCTGCAAGACCGTTAAGAGCACCAATGAGCTTTGTCATCGTCCACCAGGACAGGAGTACTGCCAGCGCGTAATCGGTTGTGCGCTCCCACATCTCATCACGATTTGTCGCCAAGCGACGTAGAGGACGAATTGCACTTGCCAAGAGAGCTGGTGCATAGAAGATGATGAATAGACCAGCAACTGTCAAAATCTCTTCACGTGAAGAGAGATTGCCAGCTGAGGCGATCGATGCGGCAAAAATCACTCCCGCGATAAACCCAGCGAAGGCGTCGAAGGTGGCAAGTGCAATGATTGCAATAAGGATTCCAACTGTTGGCGGTAGAGCCTGTCGAGATGTGCTCTCTGCGGCAATAAAGCCAAGAACGATTGCTGGAATCAGAGTCAGAGAGGATAGAGAGCCGAAAATAGCCCGTAAATAGCTGCCATCGTCGATAGTGCGCGCTACAAGAGGTGAGTGGGCAGAGATTCGATATACCGCTCTCTTGTAGAGAGAAGAGATGGTTCTATCCCCTGGAGCCTTCCAAGTGGAAGATAAATCTCCCCAACGTGCTTTGCTCTTTACTAGAAGCAGGCCACCTGCAGAGACAGAGGCAAGATCATCTTGGCTCTCTTCATCACTGTACTCATCGCCTTCTTCTGAAGAATCTGAATTCTCATTTTCGCGTCGGGCTGGCTGACCTGAGGTGCTGCCTGAGGAGGTGCTTGAGGTTGAAGCTGCGCCTGCAGCAGAGAGTGCTGCGAGTGCTGCAAAAGCTGTGATCTGCAAATCTTTAGTCTTTTCAGTCTCTTGCAATGGATTGTAATCAGGTAGTTCTACACGCAAGGTAATGGCAGCAAGTTCATCTTCGGAGAAGATACGGATCAAGTCTGGGCAATTGCTTGCCCAATCGATATTGCCATCGATGCCCTTACAGAATGTCAGAGTTTTCTGATCGAGGATTCCTGAATCATCGGAGATTTCAATGATGACTTCATGATAGCCAGGTGGAACTTCTGCTGGTATATCTATATTGAGTTCTTCAGCTTCGGCGCTAGTGACTCGATCAATCAAAACAGTCTCAGCTCCCCAACTAGGAAGTATTGAGAGTTGGAGAATGAATAGCACCGCTAGCGCGAGTTTCTTCATCATGATTATTGTCCTCCTGTTTTGACAGTGACTTTGATCTTCTGTCCTGGCTTGAGATTGTTAATATCGAACTTTGCTGATGAACCACTTGGAGATGGCTTGATCTGTACTGGCTTCTTACTTTTTGGGGTAGCTTTCTGAGTTGGCTTGATAGAGGGCTTAGTTGTAGGCGTTGTTGAAGCCTTTGTGGATGGCTTCGCTGTTGCCTTTGTTGTTGGAGCAGGTGTCTTTTCTACAACGGTCACCTTGATCTTCTGTCCTGGCTTCAGATTTTCTACGGTGACAGAGGATTTGGAGTTCTCTTCGCCCACCTTTGGAGTGATCACTAACCCTGGCTTTACTGGGGTCGGAGTTGGGGCTGGCTTGCTTGGCGCAGGCGTGACAGAAGGCTTAGGTGTTGGCTTTATCGAAGGCTTGGGCGTTGGTTTTGGCGTTGGTTTCACCGTTGGCTTGGGAGTAGGCGTTGGGGTCGGAGTAGGTGTTGGTGTTGGAGTAGGTGTTGGTGTTTGAGTAGGTGTTGGTGTTGGTGTTGGAGTAGGTGTTGGTGTTGGAGTAGGTGTTGGTGTTGGAGTAGGTGGCACAACTGCAGGCGCAGGCGGTGTTTGCGGAGTTGGGTTCACTACAACATATGTGACCTGCTCTGGGATTACAGCGGCTGAAGCAGAAGAAGGTAGCGAGCGACCTACTGCATTGATTGCTTCGATTGTAAATGTGTAGGAGTTGCCATTAGTCAGGCCTCTTATAGTCGCAGGCGAAGATGTCACTGTGACTGTGTCGCCGGTCTCTACGACAGTTATTACATAAGAGGTAATCGCTGAACCATTTGCAGTAGCGCCAGAGAAAGTGATCTGAGCACCATTATTGATTGGAAGCCCTGAAATACTTGTGGGAGGAGTTGGCAGACCTGCAGGCGTACCAAGTACACCTGTAGATCCAGCAGAGGCACCAGCGGCGTTGACTGCACGCACCACGAATGTATAAGCAGTTCCATTGGTAAGGCCTGAAACATCAATAGCATTCGAGGCCGAAGTAATTACTTGCCCACCTGGAGAGACAGTAAGTTCAAAGTGGCTAATTGAAAGTCCGCCTGTATTTGTCGGAGGTGTAAAGGTCACACGTGCGCTTTGATCACCCGTAGTGACAACTACCGAAGTAGGCGATGCGGGAGGTCCCACAGGGGTTACAGGCGATGACGAACCAGATGGAGTTGAAGATCCAGCAGCGTTATTTGCTACAGCTGTAAAGGTGTAGCTGGTGCCATTACTCAAACCGGTGATATTGCACCCTGTTGCAGAGGGACCGATATTGCAACTCTGACCACCAGGAGATGCCGTTACGGTGTAGCCGGTAATTGCTGCGCCACCATCATTTGTAGGTGGTGTAAATGAAATAGAGGCGGATCCATTACCAGCACTAGCGCTCAGAGATGTAGGTGCATCAGGCACAGTTGCCGGCGTAGCTGTCGCAAAGACAGTCGATGACTCTGAATCGCCCACAGCATTGGTTGCAATCACACGGAATGTGTAGGAAGTGCCATTTGTAAGGCCCAGCACCGTTACTGGCGAGGAAGAGCTTGTTCCCGTAGCCCCTCCAGGTGAGGCAATAACTGTGTAATTAGTGATTGCAGATCCGTTAGCCCCGGCCCCACTAAAGGTGAGTGTTACTTGCCCGTCACCGATCACAGCTGAAATTGCAGTCGGTGGTGTTGGTAGACCTGCAGGAATCGCAGTAGGAGATGTAGCAGATGCCACACCAGTTCCTATTGCGTTAATCGCCTGTGCTGTAAATGTATATGAGGTTCCATTTGTGAGACCCACAATTTTGCAGCTAGTAGCTGGCGCGATCGCCGTACATGTAGCGCCATTGCTTGCTGTCACCAAGTAAGAGGTGATTGGATTTCCTCCATCATCTGCTGGCGGTGTGAATGAAACGACAGTTGAGGTATCTCCTGCAAGAACTGCAAGTGATGTTGGTGCGCCAGGTCGCGCTGCTGGTGTAGCACTGGCAGATGCTGTAGAAAATGCTGATACTCCATTTGCATTGACGGCTGCAACAGTAAATGTGTAGCTACCGCCATTAGTGAGTCCATTTACAGTGAATGGAGATGAAGTCGCAGTAAATGTATCCCCAGTCGGTGATACCTTAACAATGTAGCCAGTAATCGGAGACCCATTCGAATTAGCACCCGAGAATGTAATGATTGCGCTGTGATCTCCTGCGAGGGCAGTTACAGAAGTTGGTGCATCCGGGATGCCGGATGGTGTCACAGATGAAGAAGTTGCAGATGGTGAATTACCAACTGCATTACGAGCGATTGCCGTAAATGTGTAGGCAGTACCGTTTGTAAGACCTGTTATGAGGCATGATGTATTTGGATAAGTTGCTGTGCAAGTATGCAAACCATCCATCGATGTAAAGACAATTGCGGTCACAGAGTCACCGCCTGAACCCGCAGTCGTGTTCCAAGGACCTGAAGCGCTAACAGTTGCAGTTTCATCTCCTGCTATCGCCACAACAGATGTAGGTGTGTCAGCGACTCCTGCAATCTTGATCGGTGCCGAAGCTGTTGATGAGTCAGATGTTCCTACCGCATTCGTTGCTGTGACCTTAAAGGTATATGTGCTGCCATTAGTAAGGCCTGTCACTGTTATTGGAGAGCCGGTGCTTGTAAATCTCTGCCCTGTTTCAACAACTGTGAGCGTGTAGGAAGTTATCGGTGTTCCACCATTATCTGCTGGTGCAGCAAAAGTGACGGTAGCAGTTTCGTCACCGCGTATTGCGGTGACGGTTGTCGGAGCATCAGGAATTGATGCGGGCATAATTGAATTAGAAAGTCCTGAGGTAGTTGTGCCTGCAGCATTTGTGGCGACCGCTTGGAACTTGTAAGTATTGCCGTTGGTCAGACCTGTAATGACACAGCTTGTTGCCGGTGCGTTAACGATGCAGCTCTTCTCAGGACTGATTGGGGTTCCAGAAGTATCGGTCGCGATAATCTTGTAAGAAGTAACTGCTCCACCTGCTGTTGGAGGTGTCACTGTGACAGTTCCAGCATGATCTCCTGGTGTTGCAACTGGAGCAGCGAGAGTTCCTGGAGGAAGCAGCGTCCAAACGGCTGTCATTGTTGTGTTTGAGGAGATTCCACTAAGTGTTGAACCTGCAGGGTAGGTGGTGGTTCCATCGCTCCAACCGCCAAATGAATATCCTGTCTTAGCTAAACCAGAAGATGACGGGAGGGTAAATGTATCTGTAACCTGCCCAGTAACACTTGCAGGAGCTGTTCCTGTATCGGCACCATTGAGAGTAAATGAGATTGCATAAATTGAACCAGTGAATTGTGCGGTAAAAGTTTCATTACGTGCTGCAAGAGTAAATGTAGATCCTGCAGAGTATGTATTAGATCCATTCGACCAACCAATGAAGTTGCTATTGGCCTTGGTGACTGCTGCTGCAAGGGTCTGTGTTGATCCAAAGTTGTAGCTAGTAGGTGCAGGTACTGTGCCTGATCCACCATTTAACTGATATGTGATCGTGTATGAAGCCACACTCCAGGTTGCAGTCAATGTCATGTTTGTAGCACCCACTGTGACAGTTGCGCCAGGTGCATAGGTAGTTGAACCATCGCTCCATCCTGCAAATGTGTAGCCCGCACGTACAGGTGTTGTCATCGGGGCAGTGAAAGTCTCCCCGATCGTGTGATTAGGCTCTGAAATAGGCGTCACACTTGTACCTTGGGCCAAATCAAAGGTGATGCTCTGAGATGTAGGGCTCCAGAGCGCTGTAACAGATTCAGATGCTGCGCCGAATTGATACTGCGCACCACCACTATAGCTCTGGCCACCGATTGACCAACCGGCAAATGTGTAGCCGCTCTTGGTCACAGAGTTGGCCGCAGGAAGATTCACAATAGAACCGATCGTTCCTGTGCTTTGTGATGGAGCAGTTGACCCACCTGCGGAGCTATATGTCAGCGAGTAAGTAATTGGCGACCATGTTGCATAGAAAACATAGTTTTGAGCAGTAATTGTGTAGGTGGATGTGGTGACAGCATTGCCACTTTGATCGTTCCAGCCGGCAAATGTGTATCCACTCTTTGTTGGAACAACTGTTGTTATGTTCTCAACGTAATTTGCAGCTCTGAGAGTTGGAGTTGGAACCGCACCTACTCCACCAGCTAACTGATATGTCACTTCGTAAAGTCGTAGCCACTCTGCAGTGAAAGTAGGAGATGAAGAACCCATCACCAAAGATGCACCGCTTTGATATACCTGTCCGTTGTTGAGCCAACCAGCAAATGCATAGACAAGGCCGTTGTCCATAATGGTACGTGTTTCAGGCGCTCCTAATACATAGCTGCTTCCAAAGGCGGTTGAGGCTGTTGTGGGCAATCCGATTGGGTCAACGACTGCATTTCCATTTGCCGTGCCGGCTAAGTAATTGATTGCATAGGTCGCAGGAGTCCAGATGGCTGTTAATGTTTTATCTGAAGTGCCTGTAATTGATGCCCCTGCAACATATGTATTGCTTCCATCACTCCAACCGCCAAAGGTGTAGCCAGCCTTTGCCAGCGTTCCCTGTCCTGGAGCGGTCACCGCACTTGCATCAGTTGTATATGAGAGCGCAGTAGGAACTGTGCCAGTTGCACCATTGGCATCGAAGGTAAAGGTTTGTGTGCTCGCACTCCAGACAGGCTGCAGAGTGACATTTCCTGACGGTGTATAGGCACCACTAATTACAGTAGAGGTCTCTCTCCAACCCGCAAATGAGTAGCCTGCTTTAACCATAGAGCCTGCAGTAGGCAATGAGATTGCATTAGAGCCATATACAAATGAGTCTGAGGTACGCGATGGAGATCCTGTGGCTGCACCAGTTGTCGCATACGAAATTGTGTAGACCAGTGCGCTCCATTGAGCAATAAAAGTTATATTTCGAGCCGGCATTGTGTATGTCGCACCTGGGCTGTAAGCCGTGTTGCTCTCGGACCAACCAGCAAATGTGTAACCGCTCTTAACTGCTGACCCAATGGAGGCAACTGTGAGGGTTTCACCTAAATATCGATTGGGATTAGTTGGGGCGGTGCCAGTGCCACCGTTGAGTGAGTAAGAAACAACAAATTGAGTGCCGTTCCACACTGCACTCAGAGTTAAGTTAGATCCACCGACCGTGATGACCTCACCAGGGAGGTAGGTCCGCACTCCATCGCTCCATCCTGCAAATGTTGAACCAGAGAGCGTGATTGTTGTACTTGGCGCAGTAAAGGTTTCACCAATGGTGACAAATCCACTCTTGGTCGGAAGTGAACCTGATCCACCATTGGCAGCAAATGTAACTGTGTACGTCTCGGCCACCCAATTTGCATAGAGATTGAGGTTTGCAAGTGTTGTGTAGTTTGCACCAACAGCGAAGGCGGTACCTGTATCTGATCTCCATCCACTAAATACATATCCAAACTTCGCCAATGTATTCTTATTTGCAATTGCGTATGGACCCGATGTCAACGAATAAGTTCCACTTGCTGGGACAGCTCCTGAAGTTGATCCATTGCCGTTGTAGGCGATCGTGTATGCAATCGCGCTCCATTGTGCAAAGACCGTGCGTGACTCCGTTGGGGAGAATGCACCGCCATTGAGGCCAAGATTTGTTCCTGCTGTTGCAGTATCAAACCATCCAAGGAAGTTGTAGCCACTTCGCGTTGGTAGAGGCAGAGTAAGCGGAGTTCCTACAGAGAATGTGTCACTGGTTGGAAGCACCACACCCCCACCTGGGTTATAAGTGACAACAAATCCCCTCGGAGTGCCAATAACACCAGTACTAGCGCTCGAGGTGCCTGTCCTGTTTGAGGCAATAGGTGTAAATGTGTAGGCAGTGTTGTTGGTGAGTCCTGATATCGTGCAATTTGTCGCTGGCGCGATTACAACACACGTTCCAATTACCGTTGTGCCAATTCTGGCAGTGACTGTATATGAATCGGCAGGACCATTTGTTCCACTGAGAGTTCCGCCATTCACAGAAATTGTTGCTGAAGTGTTTCCAGCAGCTACAGTAATTGTTGGTGCAGACGGTGAAACTGGACGCCACTGTGAGTAAACCGTTGTTGTGTCAAACAAGGTGATCGATGCTCCACCCTCATAGAAGGTTCCAGATCCATTTGCCGCTGTGTTAAATCCAATCGCTGTAAAGCCTGGTTTCTGGAAATTCAAATTGCCGTTGAGGTTAAACGGCTGGCCCGCGGTAAAGAGGATTGAATTGAGGGAACCGGAAACTGCTGTGTTGGAGTCATAAAAGAGGCGATATTGATTTGCCGTCCAAATTGCGTAGAGGGTGATTGAAGCTGTTGGTGAGTATGGAGAGGTAAGTGCCGTTGTGCCAGATGCTGTTGTGGCCCAGCCTGTAAAGCGATAACCCTGCTTCGACATCGTAGCGACAGTTGCAAGAGTGACTCCAGTGGTGCCCACAGTAAAGGTTTCACTCGACTTACTTGCAGCACCTAGTGCCCCAGTGTTTGCGTTATAGGAAATTGTGTACACATCTGGCTTCCAGATTGCATACAAAGTCTTATTGCTAAAGAAAGTTTGAGATGATCCATCAGCGTATGCGGCAACAGTTGATGTACTGGTTTCAGACCAACCCAAGAATGAATACCCAGTCTTAACGAATCCGTTAGCTGTCATCGCAGCCGGTGTTCCACCAGTAATGCTCTTTGCTGCAGTACTTCCGGAGGTATTGGTATTTCCGTTATATGTAACCGTGTAAGGGTTGCCAGTCCACTTCGCATAGAGCGTGATGTTTCCGGCTGGTGAGTATGTCGTTAGCCCGGCTGAGTAAAGAGTTCCCGTTCCATTATTGACTGTCGTCCAGCCACCAAATGTGTAGCCTGTCCGTGCCATTGTGCCAATAGTTGCCAAAGTAACGTTAAGAGTTCCTGTGGCTGTAACAGAATCAATGTTTGGTGTTCCAGTGCCACCATTGACATCAAATCGAATGAGAGAGTTCCACTGGGCATAGAGCGTGATATTCGATTGCGCCGAGAAAGAAGTTCCTGTCTCATATCTCGTTCCAGAACCGTTAGCTAATGTGTTCCAACCTGCGAAGGTGTATCCAGTTTTTACGACTGTTCCAGAGGTGAGAGTCATCGTCTCATTTAGGGCGATTACTCTCGTTGAGGGAACAGCGCCTGATGTTGCAGTGTTGGCATTAAAGGTAACGCTTGAACCCCATTGAGCATAGAGGTTGATATTTGCAGTCGGTGTGTAGCTCTCTCCTGCTGCAAAGAAGGTACCCGAGCCATTAGCGGCTGAATTCCAACCAAGGAAAGAGTTGCCAGTTCGAGCAAGTGAACCAGTATTTCCAGAGATTGCTACCGCTGTATCTGCAACCATCAAGGTCGGCAACGGAACCGTGCCGCTGGTGGCTGTATTTGAGTCATAGGTAATCTGTGAATTCCATTGCGCATATAGCGTGAGGTCGCCAGTAGGAGATGCAAAGTTGGTATTGCGACGAGAGGAGATAGTCGGGCTAATCAATCCATACTTGGAGCCAAGATGAGCAGCTACTTGTGATGCTTGTGCATTGGAAAGAGTGGTGTCATAGATTCGTACCTCAGCAATCTCCCAATCTGAAGTTTCTCGCCCATAGCCTTGATGATTATTGATGGTCATATTTGCAGGCAAATACATCATGTTCGTGGCTACGACAGAGCGTGATCCAATCGTTCCCACATAGTCATAGGCAGAGTCGCAGGCATAGATCCAGTTTGAAGTTACTGGACCTGGATAGACAGTTGTCCATGCATTGTGGTGCGCCACGCTTGTGTAGCCTGAATAAAAACCAGTGAGCCAATTCTCTGTGTAAGCATCAAAGATTCGACCCTTATTTGTGCCTGCATAACGCGCCACATAACAGAATGTGTAATTAGGAAGTTGCGCATTAGGTAGCGTCATTCCCACCGTCGTATTGCCCTTAAGGGTGGTGATGTTCTTTGTTGAACCATTGCTAGGTGCATTAGTCACAACAGATGGGGAGCCGCGAAATGTTGAGATGTCTCGGTTATTGCCAGAAGAATCTTCCCAGACCCGTGTATCGGTATTGAAGTTAGAAGCTTCCAGCTGTAGGTATGGCTTTGGAAGTCCTGTTTCAGTTGTGTTTGGCGTGTAGCCGTAAGTGTCAGCAAAGTAAATCTCAATTTGCTGCATCTGAGTAGTGGTTAAAGATGAGTCGAAGAGAATTAGCTCAGCAACTTCCCAATCTGATTCTTGGCCATTGCTGCTGTATTCGCCGTAGCCCACTGAGAGTTGTGCTGGCAGATACTTCACAGTCGAGGTTGCATTATTTCTGGCCACTCCATTTGCTCGGAAGGTATCTCCGGAATCACAGGCAATCTGCCAAGTCAGATCTCCAGTAGGACCAGCTGATGGTGTGATCCATGCGCTGTGATGAGCGACTTGAGTATTGTCGCTAAAGAATCCTGAGAGCCAATTGCTCTGTGCAGTATCAATAATGCGCCCGCGGGCTGCTCCGGCATAGCGTGCAACGTAGCAAAGTGTGTAATTGGCTAATTGTGGGTTGTTAAAGCGAATTCCAGCTGTTGTTGCTCCCTTGAGTGTTGGGAAGTCCTTAAAGAATCCATGCGCTCTTCCAGATGTGGTCTTCACTGGAGTTCCACGAACTGTTGTTGCATTGCGGCCATTTCCAGATGAATCAGCCCACACCTTTGTTGAGGCGTTGTAATCTCCAGCTTTGAATCGCATATAGGAAGCAGGAAGGCCAACAAGGTCTCCCGTGGCGGGATAATTTCTTCCCTTACCGTCGGCAAGTTCATTCCAACCATCCCAGAAATAACCTGTCTTCTGGAGAGTATTTGGATTATCTGCGATTGTTGTAACCGCTTCACCAGATGTCGCTAATTGATCAGCCGGTGGCAATCCAGATGTATTGGTATTTCCGTCATAGCGAATCACGTATGACCATTCTGCATAAAGAGTTGTATTTACTCTATTGAGGACAGTCCCTGTGTCGTAGTGAGTGCCTGTGCCATCTGCCTTTGTATTCCATCCTGTAAATCGGAAACCTGGCTTTGTCATTGAATTAACGTTTGGCGATGCAACCCATGAGTCGCTTGGATCATTCCAGTGAATGACCACCATTCCATCACCAGCTTTAGCTGTGTAAAAGTTTGTTGGGTTTCCATTTCCACCCCAACCGACACCAATGGCTGATGTGCCACCATTACCAAGTGCATAGGAGTAGTTGATGGAGTTAAGACCGCCTGGCGCTGTTGGAGGGGTAACAATTCCCGTAGCACCTGTTGCGCTATCAATTACCGTGACGCGAAGGTTATTGATGAAGCCAGAACCTCCTCCGCCGCCGCCGTTGGACTGTGATCCATCGCAATGCCCACCGCCACCACCGAAGTAGCCGCCACCGCCACCGCCGCCGCCTTCATTGGCAGTTGATGGGTGTCCAGCGCCAGAGCCTCCTTGTTGGGAACGTCCTGCAGTTGGTGCAATTGTGCAGAGAGTTGTTGCAGTTGCTGCAGCTCCACCACCTGCGAGAGTTCCACCGCGACCGGTGCGGTTTGCAAATGTGGCACCTAATCCAGCGCCGGTAGATCCGCCTCCACCACCACCATCGGTAGATGCACTTCCAGGTGAAGAACCGCCGCCGCCGCCTACGATGATTAATGGTGTTGAGGTATCACTGCCAGAGAAGATTCCAGACATACCTCCACCAGAAGAGCCTTTATAAGGATTTGGTGAGAGACCGCCTGCTCCACCGCCACCATATTGAGGTGTGAGGTCAAAGGCCTCACCGCCCTGACCGACGACAACAGTCAAAGTCTCGGGGTTTCCAGTTGCAGTCAAAGTTGACTTTGAATAACCACCCGCGCCACCCGCGCCATTTGCTGTCCATCCCGCATTCCAAACGCCACCACCACCTGCGCCCCAGGCCTCAACCAAGATCTTGTCTCCAGCTGGGATATAGCTCGGCACGTTAAAGCTCTGATTAAAGGTTGATGGGACAGGCGTGTTAAATGCATCGTAATTTGAGGCAACTTCAGCTGCAGTCAGTGCACGGCCATAAATTCTTACAGAGTAAATCTTGCCGTTAAAAAAACCACCGGCGACGCTATTGGTAAAGATTGCGCCCACAAGGAGATTAATAGTGCTTCCATATGTTGCAGCAAATGGTGTCGTTCCACCATTGGATGCACCGTTGAGATATGTCGCAAGTGAAGTGCCGTTAAAGACTTGAGTGGCAACATATCGTGAGCCAGTTGAGATCGATGTTGGTCCATCTACAAAAAATGGACTTGACTCAAGTGCATAACGAATCTTGCCTGCATTGATAGCTGTGTAATAGTTTCCAGCAACCCCAGAGTTATATCGCGATACGAGTGCCTGATAGGTGCTCACGTTACTTGGCCTAAAGGCAACCTCTACCGTAAAGCCAGTTGATGTGTAGTTAAGTACGTTACCTAAATTGAAGTATTGATTGACACCATTGAGAGTCCATGCCCGCTCAACAGGATCGTATGTTGGTGAATTAACAGCAGTAGCAACAATTCCGCTTGCTGAGTTGTCATACCAAGAAGAGCCATTGATATATGCAGGATCTGCAACGAGATTGAGGGCATCTGCACGAAGTGGCTGCTTTGGTGTTGGGAAGGTAAATACTCGGCAGTGCGTATAGCCTGTTTCAACCCGGCAACCATTTCCATTACCAAAAGCTGGGCTTACAACCTGTGATGGGGCGCTTCCACTTGTAGCGCCGTTTGCGTTATATGTAAGAGTTGCATTCCATTGCGCATAAAGAATTGTCGTGCCAGAAGTAGTAAACGAAGCTCCTGGGGCGTAAGAAGTTCCTGTGCCGTTTGCTTCGGTATTCCACCCTGCAAAGGTCAGGCCGGCTTCGCGAACATTTGTAGGGGCAGGCAGGTTAAAGGTTCCATTTCCAGTTCCTGTGGTGTTCACTGCAGATGGGACGGTTCCTGTATCTGCGCCGTTGAGGCTAAATGTAATTGTCGAACTCCACTGCGCATATAAAGTGATTGCACCGGTATTTGATTTCCAGTTGGTTGTTCCGAGAGCGAAGTTTGTTCCAAGACCGTTTGCTAGCGTGTTCCATCCAGTTAGACGATAACCTGTGCGAGCGAGCGCTGTTGCACTATCTAAAGTGATCGTTGATGTTGCTGATCTGACAGTAACTGAGTCAGCTAGGGTGTTAGCAGCTGATGTAAATCCGTTTCCATCGTAGGTGACAACATAGTTCCATTGCGCAAAGAGTCGCACTGGTCCCTGCGGGGTGTAGGTAGAGCCAACAGGGATATTTGTTCCTTGACCATCAGCCTGGGTATTCCAGCCAGAGAATGTGAATCCAGATTTACTAAGCGTGCCCTGATCTGTGACAGTAAAGGATTCGCCAACGCTCTGCTGGGTCTGTGTATTAGTTCCTGGTGCACCAGATACTGCAGTGTTGCTGTCATAGGTAACGGTAGCTAGAAACCCGAGAGCAATAATGGTGACACCTGATCCACCAACACCGCCTGATGCATTTCCTGCACCACCACCGCCACCACCGCCACCAGTGTTGGCAATACCTGCGCCACCAGCAGTTGCTGGTGCATAGCGACCACCATCACCAGCGCCGCTATTGAGGTTTCCTCCACCGCCTAATCCACCACTGCCGTCATATCCACCACCGCCACCGCCGGCTCCATACATGGTGGCAGTTCCAGTAATTGAAAGGACTGTGCCAGTCTCACCTAAACAACCATTTTGTGGAGTTCCACCGGCTCCATTTCCGCCTCGGCCACCAGCAAAAGTGCCAGTTCCACCGGCAGGACGTGTCGAGGTACAGGTGCGACCACCTGAATAAGTTGGCCCGCCAGCACCACCACCGGCAGAGAAGACATTTCTATCGATAGTAAATGTTGATGCCGTACCAGCCGTGCCAGCTGCTCCCCCAGCTCCATTTGAGACAATCACAACCTGCCCTGGTGTGACCGAAACATTTGTGCGTGATGTGACTCCACCGCCAGCTCCACCGCTACCAGCGTTTGTTCCGCCACCGCCACCACCACCGACGACTACGAAATCGATTGCTGTTGCAGATTCAGGAAGCGCAAACGCACAAGGGGTCGTGCGGGTAACTGTCAGGATTTGATTGCCGTTGGCATAACCAACTACCGGAGTACATGTTGCGATCCACTCTGCATAGAGAGTGATATTTCCAGAAGCTGTGATTGTCTCTCCCGCGAGATAACGAGTTCCTGTTCCAGCTGTTGACGTGTTCCATCCAACAAATGTGAAGCCAGTCTTTGCAAAATTTCCAGTGTTGCCTGGAATTGCAGGAGATTGATATTCAGTAGTCGTTATGGATGATGGGGCAGAACCGGTTGTTGGAGTGTTGCCGTTAAATGAAATAACAAGGTTCCACATTGCATGGAGAGTCGTCGAGCCCGAGGCCGTGAAGGTCTCTCCAGGAAGGTAGGAAGTTCCACTGCGATTGGCGGCTGTATTCCATCCTGCAAAGGTAAAGTTAGTTCGAAGTAATGTAGTTGGTGCAGGAAGTAGGAAGGTATTTCCAGCACTTCCTGTAATGGTGCGGACTGCAGGCACAGTATTTGCCGCTGACGTATTTCCATTTCCGCTGTAGGTGATTGTTGAGTTCCACTGTGCATAAAGCGTTATGTCACCGGGTGATGCAAAAGTTGTTAATCCTGCAACATAGTTGGTTCCGGATCCATCTGCCCTAGTGTTCCAACCCGTAAATGTGTAACCTGGCTTTGCAAGATTGCCACTATTAGTTGCCAGAGTGGTATTTGCTGCAGAGCCAAGCGCGATGGTTGGGTTAGGAGTAGTTCCTGATTGGGAAGTATTTGAATCGTAAGTAATCGTGGAAAGCCACTGAGCAAAGACGGTCAAATTTGAAGTTGGAGTAAGGGTTTCGCCCACATCGTAATGTGTGCCAGTGCCATTGTTTACTGTAGTCCAACCACCAAATGTGTAACCAGTTCGGGTTCCCGAGTAACTTGCAAATGCTAAATTCTCTCCAGGCAGAGTCTGAGTAGTTGATGCTGGTGCTGTGCTTGAACCGCCATTAACGTTATAGGTAATTCCGTATTTGTTAAAGAAACTGCATCGTGGGCCCACACGATCGAGCCATGCGCCAGTTACAGCCCATGCACCAGTCATTGCGTATCCCGCAGTACATGGGGCCACTCCCCATGTTCCTGAACCAGAAATCAGTGTTGAACTTTGAACTGTGTCATTGAGTAATGGAGGTGTCTGGCAATTAAGTCCGCCGCCATTTGCATATCCGTTAGATTGAATTCGAAGTTGAGTTGCAATAGTTCCTGCTGGACAGAAAACATTGGTCCCAGGAGCACCATAAATGTTGTATTTTGTTGAATTCAAAGTTGTATGAGCGGTATTCGGTATGGTTCCATCGTTATTGAGTGAGCGGCAGAGAATTGCAACTCCAGAGGTTCCTGCAATCGAAAAGCCGACCACCACTGAGTTCGTAGGACAGTTTGCGGCTCGGTATGTGTCGCCGCCACCGCCACCGCCCCATGAAGGATTATCTGTAGGTGTTGAAAGTAACCATGCTTGCGCAACAGGTGCTGAGGTAACTACCGAAACTGGCAGACTGATAAAGAGTCCGGCAAATAGAGCATAGACAGTCCAACGAGAGATCCGGGTACGCGATAACAATCGCAACCTAAACCCCATTGTTTTTACCTCTTTATTAGCTCCTGAAAACGAGTAGCTAATTTTAGAATTGGGGTGAGTACACGCATAGTCGAAAGGGTGATTTCAGGGACATCTCACCCTGTAAATTCACCCGCAGAGAAAAAAGCGAATTACAGTGGTGTAATTAAATTAATTAACGTTATTCTGAAGCAAAATACTAAAACCCTTATAAATCAATTACTTTAGAAGATTAATTTAACCGCGCCAGCTCTGACTTAAAGGACGACCCTCTGCATATCCTGAAGCAGATTGGATTCCTACTAGTGCGCGATCTGCAAACTCTTCAAGTGAACGAGCTCCTGCATATGTGCAAGAAGAACGTAGGCCAGAGATGATCTCATCGATCAGATCCTCAACTCCTGGACGAGTTGGGTCTAGATACATCTTTGATGAGGAGATTCCCTCTTCAAATAGCGCTTTCCGAGCGCGATCAAAGGCATCTTCCTTAGATGTGCGGGCAGCAACTGCTCGCTTAGATGCCATTCCGAATGACTCCTTATATGGGCGTCCAGCACTGTCGCGCAGTAGATCACCAGGTGACTCATATGTTCCTGCAAACCATGAACCAATCATGACTTGTGATGCACCTGCAGCAAGAGCGAGTGCAACATCGCGAGGATGACGCACACCGCCATCTGCCCAGACATGCTTTCCAAGCTTCTTCGCCTCAGCAGCACATTCGAGTACAGCAGAGAACTGTGGTCGACCGACGCCTGTCTGCATACGTGTCGTACACATTGCGCCAGGTCCAACACCGACCTTGATAATGTCAGCACCAGCAGCTACTAAATCGCGTACACCTTCTGCAGTAACAACGTTTCCTGCAACGATTGGCACACCAAGATCAAGCTTTTTAATGATCTGCAATGCCTCAATCATCTTCTTCTGGTGACCATGAGCCGTGTCAACAACAAGCACGTCTGCTCCAAAAGCAACGAGCTGCTTTGCTTTTTCAGCGATATCTCCATTGATTCCCACGGCAGCTGCAATACGCAGCTTTCCCTGTGCATCAAGTGCTGGCTTATACAAAGTTGCGCGAAGCGCGCTAGTGCGTGTGACGATTCCTACGAGCTCTCCATTTGCTGATACAACTGGTGCAACGGAGCGAACCTTCTCATTGAGAAAATCGAATGCTTGGCGAGCATCGAGTGTGTCAGGCATCGTTGTTAGCTCTGCTGTCATCACCTGGCCAAGTTGGGTAAAGCGATCAACGCTCTGCAAGTCATCTTCTGTAATGATGCCAACTGGCTTCTTACCGTCAACTACAACAATGGCGCCGTGTGAGCGCTTATTGATCAAGCTTGCAGCATCTGCAACTGTCTGATCTGGAGTTAAAGTAATGGGAGTTTCAAAGAATGTGTGACTTGCCTTCACTGAGGCAATAACTTCTGCGACAACATCAAGTGGGATGTCCTGCGGAATTACTACTAAACCACCACGACGGGCAACGGTCTCTGCCATGCGTCGACCAGCAATAGCCGTCATATTGGCGACAACGAGAGGGATGGTCGTTCCTGTCCCATCGGTCGTATCGAGATCGACCTCCATGCGGCTAGAGATCTCTGAATTTGAGGGTGCCATAAAGACATCGTCGTAGGTCAGATCGAATTGAGGTTCCGTGATGAAGCGCATGGTGCGACCCTATCTGTCGAACGGATAAATCTGGCGGAGACGAGGAGATTTGAACTCCTGAAGGGTTTAACCCCTTACCTCGTTAGCAGTGAGGACTGCGAGGTCGCTCTAACTCCCATCTACGCT
>JACCDI011762913.1_pt1 | contig 36985 bp, 39 predicted proteins | sample 7442791 | NCBI WGS metagenome assembly JACCDI01 (sample SAMN15323434, study PRJNA562643) | freshwater metagenome | isolation source: river surface water | place: USA:Blue River Watershed | collected 2017-08-15 | reverse complement strand
CTGCACCACATCGCCGCGGAACTCACGGCAATATTCCGCTTTAGTATTTATTGAGCAGGCATTACCGCTAAAGCAGCACCAAGGAGTCCTGCATCGCGCGATAACTCAGCTCTCTTGATTTCAAGTTCAGATAAGAACGCAATCTGGGAGCTTTCGGCTTTGATGTGGCGCAATAGTGGCTGCCAATAGATATCTCCAGCTTGAGTAACACCACCTCCGATCACAACAAGATTGATATCGGCAATAGCGCAGACATTGATGATTCCAACAGCGAGAGCGCGTGCACCTTCATCAATGACATTAATGGCTATCGATTGACCATCTCTGGCTGCTTGAGCAAGCTCAATAAAAGTTGATTCGGAGTTGCCCCATCCGCCTTCGATTGCGCACTTAACCATGCTTGGACCAGAGGCATATGCCTCAAGACACCCAATGCGACCACAGACACAGAGTGATCCAGTGTGATTAATGGAGTGATGTCCAAAGAAGCTCACGTTGCCAGAGTTTCCAGCGACTAATTGACCATTAAGAATTAACCCACCGCCCACACCAGTGGAGACGACCATCCCTAACATATTTCGATAACCTCGACCGGCTCCAAGTTGATATTCGGCATTGGCAACAGCCATTCCATCGCCGTGCAAGACAACATTTCCACTACCTAGCAAATCTCTAAAGAGATCGACAATGGCAAAGTTGCGCCAATGTGGGATGTTTACAGGACTGATCGTGCCTCGAGTCAGATCAAGCGGGCCTGCTGAACCGATGCCCACACCGATGAGATCACCGCTGGTCTCGGAAAGAACTTCTTGAGTTGCAATAGTGAGCGCTTCTTCGAGATTGTGCGACGACCCTGTTGAAATTTGGCGTCGAGCAATTACCTCAAAGGAGCTATCGATACTGGCAACGCTCGCTTTCGTGCCGCCAATATCAACCGCTAGTGCAAAAGGCATAAAGACTAGTTAACTGAGAATGTAACGGAGACTGTAGAGGTAACTGTCTTTTCAATGCTTGTTGTGTCATATGCGCCACTATCTGATGTCATCGTTGAGTCAGGTGTTGTCACTTGGAAGACACCAGCTCTTACAGATTGAACGTTTCCGACAGATCCACCAACAGCCTTAGTAATTGCCTCAGCACGAACCTTTGCATCCTTCATCGCAGCTTCTAGGAGTTCTGGGCGAAGCGAAGGAAGAGTTGAGATGTAGTACTGAGGGCCGTAGTTATTGACGCTGACACCTGTTTGAAGAAGTGAACCGATTCCTTGCGCAAGTTTTGAAATCAACTCAACATTCTTAGAGCGGACAACAACATCACGACTTGCACGGTAGTTAAGAATTCGGCCCGTGCTATTTCCGTTCGACCACTCTTCATTGCCATATGTAGAAACTGAACCAAGTGTGATCTCAGAGGCAGAAATTCCGCCATCGGTGAGATATTTCGTTACTGCGACAACATCAGATCCAACTTTTGTCACTGCAGATGAAACTGTTGGGCTGGTCAGTGACACATTAAGTGTCCACACCGCGTTATCTGCTGTTGCAGATGTCTTTGCAGATCCCGTTACTGTGATTCCATTATTTCCGCGAGCTGCAAAACCTGCACCAACTTTTGACAGACCGATGCCTAGGGATGATGCCAGGATTGCAGCGGCTGCGATGACGGCGATGGCCTTGCGGCGTTCAATTTGGATAATTGGGCTATTGAGAGGGTTTAGGTCGTTGTTGCTCATATTTCTAGTCTATTACTGCCCAGTTCTAAGCGTGTGACCAATCTTTTGTGACTTCCCTGGGAATATGAATTCCCGAGGTATGCGGGTACGCTTGGCCCTAGTCGGACGCTTAAATCAGTACCCGTTTGTTGAGGTTTAAATCTTTACTCGGTATGGCTGTATGCAAGATGAAGACTGGCGATAGAGATATTTATCGCCCCACATATCGAAGGAAAAGAAATACATGGCAACAGGTACAGTTAAGTGGTTCAACTCTGAAAAGGGATTCGGATTCATTGCAGTTGATGGCGGAGGACAGGACGTATTCGTTCACTACTCAGCAATCCAGGGCAACGGATACAAGAGCCTTGAAGAGGGTCAGGCAGTTACATTTGAGGTTGTCCAGGGTCCTAAGGGTCCACAGGCAGACGCAGTTAACCCAGCCTAATTACACTTCTCACTAATCTAAGTGAGTAAGAACCCCGCCGAGTAATCGGCGGGGTTTTTTAATTCCTCAATACCTATCATTTACTTCTTAGGTGGCTCGGCAGGAATCTCTCCGCGCTTTGCCTTGCGAGCTGCAACTTCTTTTGCTGGTGAGAGATCTTTGCCCTTCTGCCATGCATCAAGATATTTCCAAGGAAGAACTTCACCGCGACGTACCCACCAGATATCTGCAGGCGTCGGCCAAGAAATTCCAAAGTGTAGATGTGGCGCAGTTCCTCGCGCACTACCCGTACTTCCTACTTGACCAAGGAGATCGCCGGCGTTGACTGCAACACCTGGCACTATCTTCTTTGGAATCCATTTCAGGTGCGATCCGTAATAGCGGACACCATCACTTCCGATAATCGAGACTGAGAGTCCACCACGATCAATTCCATTATTTGGAGGACTCTTCCAGCGATCGACACGATTGACTTCATCAACTACTCCACTAATTGGTGCTACAAATCTGCACCCTGCCTTAGCGAGGATATCTGTGGCTGCATAGTCATGGTGTGCACGGGCATAGTTGACTTCACAACCTTGCACCGGAAAAACATAAATCGGCGCTGCATGAGCGGGTTGAATCTGAGCGAGAATGAGAAGCGCCAGAAGCGATTTACCCAAATGGGATTTAACTAGATGCGATTTAATCAGCTGCGATGTCAAAACCATGGGCGTAAGGGTAGCTAAAGGTCTTTAATTCTTCAGCGCAGCTTTGTCGAGTCTGGCTGTGACAATCATGTGAGGAACTGTGAGTGCCCAGATTGTCACAAGGGTGAGCCACAAGAATCGATCGGTAATGCTCTCTTGTGCGATGGTGGCAAGAATTGTGACAAAGAGAAGAGTTCCAACTAGTGCAGGAATCCCTGGTATCACAGCGCTTCGAAGGGCGGCGATTGAGTTGCCTTCGCTATGGTGGCGCTGAGAAGTGGGCAGTAAAGAGGTGAGGCGAGCTGTGTGGCGAAGCGCATGCCAGCATCCGAAGTAAGTTGCAAATGCAACAAGCGGTGGGGCGATAAGAACGAGGCAGATGAGCAAGGCCAAGTCGAGAAGATCGCGATATCGCTTAATGGCTATCAAAATTACAGAAGAAATTGCTGCAACTATTGTCAACGCCATCAGTATCTGAGAATCAAAACCTTGATGCCATTGAATAAGAGCAGGATTTACTTGCTCAAGGGCTTGCGTGCTACGCGAATTAGTGAGCGGAACCAAGACCGGCACGCAGCCAGCTGAGAGGGCATATGCCCAAACATTTGCTGGCTTGGATACTCGACTCTGCATGTGATCGAGTTCGGCGATAAAGGCGCTATCGCCAACTCCAAAGTGGAGTGAACTCATTGCAACCACGGCGATAAAGCCCCAGACATTCCATTGAAGAATGGCCCAGATAGCCAGCAGCGCTATGGCGACATAGATTGCAATAAAGATCGCCATCTTCACAGGTTGGGTGCGAGGCAGGGTCACCAGGTGATCGAGTGCGCCATGGGGAATTCCAACTGCCAAGGCGATTAGCGCGATTGTCACCTGCCAGTTAAGTGAGTCACTGCCCAGCCATGAAGCGAAGATGGCGGATAGGAAAGTGACAAGGGCAATAGCTATCGATGAGAAGGTGCGAACACCCAAAAAGGTTCTTAACTTTGCCTGCTCCACATGCTGCACAGTAACTAATTTCTCGCCTTTCTATGCAAAAATGCGAGCATGAAACAGTGGTCATATATGGCAATGCTCATATTTACCTTTTGTGGCTCAGCCTGGCTAGAGATCTTTCTGAAGACAGGCGTTCTTCGCCGAATTAAGAGAGCTGCGCTGAGTATTCTTCCGATTAGCGCGCTCTTTCTTGCCTGGGATGCCTATGCAATTGCGCAAGGCCATTGGTTCTTTGATCGCGAACAGATTCTCGGAATCTACGGCCCATTTAGCATCCCTTTAGAGGAGTACCTCTTCTTTATCATCGTTCCATTTGCAGTGATCTTCACTATTGAGGGCGTAACAACAGTGAAGCCACATTGGCGCAAAGAGGAGTTTGGCGAATGACATACTCTGATATCGCGATTGTGGCATTTGCTATTGCAGTAATGGTCGATCTCTTTGTTTATAAGACTTCTATGCTGACACGTCCGGCATTCTGGACTTCCTATGCAATTATCTTGCCGTTTCAATTTCTCACAAATTGGTGGCTGACATCTCGCAATATTGTGATGTATGACAAAGATGCAATTATCGGACTTAGGTTTTTCTCAGCTCCAGCAGAGGATGTCCTCTTTGGCTTTGCACTTATTCTTTTGGTGATGGGCCTCTGGGAAGTCTGGGGACGCAAGGGCTATCAACGCAAGTAGAACTACTTAGCTTTGATCTCGAAGAGCAATCCGCTTTCGGGCTTCATCACAGGCAATTGCAAACCTATTACAGCTAGTTGTTCGCCGGTCATTTCAACGCTCGGCCACCAACCTGGATGAACTTTCTGCAGAAATTCAGGGGCTGAGATATCTTCAACCACTGAGAGCGTGTAGAGGGACTGAGCATCAAGTCCATCAAATGTGGCAACAAGTGGCCCGAAGTTATCAAGGGATGTGAGCTGCATATAGCTAAAGACTGCCCTCTTCTTATCCTTAGAGACAGTGCCATACATCTGTGCATTACCTTGAATCACATCGCTGCGAACAACATCACCTGAATGCAGAAGATCGCGATGGCTCTTATAGAAGTCCACGTATGCCTTCAATACCGAGAGCTCGCGGTCATTGGCTTCTGTGACATTCCATTCGATTCCAGCATGGCCAAATAAGGCGTTGATGGCGCGGAATGAAATCTCGTGCGTGCGGTGCATCTGGTGGCCGACAGTTGGTCCAACGTGGGTTCCTAAGAACTCAGGCGGAATCACCATGGCACTCCAGCGCTGAATTTGTTGACGCTCGAGTGGATCGTTCTGATCTGAAGTCCAGAATCGATCTGCATGCTCAATCATTCCGAGATCAACACGTCCACCACCTGATGCGCACGATTCAATCTCAAGTCCTGGATGGCGACGCTTGAGTTCATCAAAGAGGCGATAGATAGCCTCTGTCTGCTTGCGAACAACTGGGCGGCCATCGCTGATCGGATCTGAGAGATGGCGATTGTGATCCCATTTGATGTATGCAATGTTGTTATCACTCAACACTTGATCTACCTGATTGAGCACATGGTTATATGCGCCTTCTTTTGTTAAATCCAAGACCTGCTGCCAGCGTCCCTCGACCGGAATACGTCCCGGCTCCTGGAGAATCCAATCAGGGTGTGCGCGATAAAGGTCTGAGTCAGCATTGACCATCTCGCCTTCGAACCAGAGACCGAATTCAATTCCCTTATCGTTGATGTATTTAATAATCGGTGACAGCCCCTCTGGCCACACATCGGCTGAGACAACCCAGTCTCCCAAGCCTTTGTTATCACTACGGCGTGAACCAAACCATCCATCATCTAAAACAACGCGCTCAACGCCAATCTCTGCGGCTGCATCAACAATCTTCTTAATGCCTTCAAAGCTATGGTTGAAGTAGACCGCCTCCCACATATTGAGAGTGAGTGGTCGTGGCCGCACCTTTGTAATGTGATTGCTGCGTGAGCGCACCCAGTCGTAGTGGTTGCGAGTGAGTCCATCAAGGCCCTGATCGCTAAATGATGCGATGGCACGTGGTGCTTGATAGCTCTCACCAGGCTTAAGAATGACCTCGCCCGGCAAGAGATACTCCCCCGCACCGATTGCCTTGCTTCCATCAATAACGCGTTCGATGTGATGAATATTGTTGCCCGACCATGCCATTGCTAGAGACCATGCATCACCTGAACGGAAGTTCGTTGAGTTGTTGAGAGCAATTTGAGTAATTGTGTAATCGTGCCCTGAACGTCCTTCAAAACCTTCACGAGTTGTGAGGCCATAAGAAATCTCACGACGTTGAGGTTGGCGCTCTTTAGTCCAATGCCCATAGAAATCGAGAACTTCATCAGCCTGCTCAGCCAATGGAAGCCAATACAAGAAGTGCTCAAGGAAATAATCTGAACTTCCTTTATTGGTGAGCTTTCCATCAATCAGGAGAACATCGCTAGGAGTGAGCGAATAAGTCATCTCAATTTCAAGTTCAGCAATAGCATCAAAGAAAGTTGCAGTAAGTGTTTGATCTTTCTGCACAGTGCCGGTGAGGACAAATCGGTTAGAGGCAGCTACGCCTGAACGATGTCCGCGCAGAGCAGGGTGACCAATAAATCCACGTGAGTGCTCACGCAAAACTAAGTTGCGAGGTGCGACATCGAGTCCGCCATGAAAGTGTGGCTTGTGCGCTGCAGCAGATAACGCCTTCTCTCCTTGAGCGCTCAATGCGCCAATCTTCTTGCCCCAATGAAGGATTGAGAGAGTCTCATCACCTTCTTCAAAGATGATTGATGAGCGTGATTGGCTGAGATGAATCATGTCCTTAGTCTATCTTTGAGCTCACCCGGTGGATAGAAGTTTGCGCTGTTAAACTGCCTAATATGATTATTGATATCTGGTCTGACGTCGTCTGCCCCTGGTGTTTCATTGGAAAGCGTCGCCTAGAGAAAGCGCTCTCACTATTTGAGCACCGCGACCAGGTGACTATCCGCCATCGTGCATTTCAGCTTCAACCAGATATCACCTCCACAGTCCCAACCGCCGAGCACCTAGCCGAGAAGTATCGACTCTCCCACGATAAAGTAAAAGAGATGCAGGCCAATGTCTGCGCCATCGCCGATGGAGAAGGTCTCTGCTATAACTTAGATGACACCCTTTCGGGGAATACTTTTGATGCCCATCGACTTCTCATATGGTCGGCAAGTGTGGGCAAGCAAGATCAACTATTAGAGGCGATGTATTCGGCATATTTCGAGAAGTCTCAGCCGCTCTTTAGCCATGATGATCTCGTCTCTGTCTCAACTGCTGCAGGGTTCGATGCATCCGAAGTTAGGACATTCTTGAATACAGAAGCCTTCACCCAAGAGGTTCTAGCTGACCGTGAATTAGCCACACAGCTTGGAGCTACGGGGGTGCCGTTCTTTGTTATTGATATGAAGTTTGGGATCTCTGGCGCACAGCCACTCGAGGTATTTACCCAGACCCTCGAAAGTGCATGGCAAGAGTCACAGGTATAGCCAGCTAGAATCTGCACTCATCCAGTTCTACTGGAGGCGGTAGCTCAGTTGGTTAGAGCCCCGAACTCATAATTCGGTCGTCGTCGGTTCGAGCCCGACCCGCCTCACTGAAGTCTATAAATGACAGAACAAAAAGAGAGCCTTAAATCCAATGAAGATAACTTCCGTCAGAAAAGCGACAGTCGCAGACGCTAGAGCTATCGCAGATATTGCCAATGAGCACGAGTTAAGCATTGATAGCCACAGTACTTTGTTCAGCGAAGAAGCAGCCATTGATTTCTTAAATGGGTATATCGACCCGAGCCCTACATACCTGCTGACCATTGATAATCAACAGGATTTTTCTGTCGTTGTGAATTTACATCCGGATTCCGTAAAGCGACGCTACTTCACAGATATTTATGCAAAGCCTGATGTAGCAAACCTGGAGAGCGTAGTCCTGTGGGCGATTGAGCTGGCTGAATCCGAGCAGCCTGAATGGAAGATGTGGCCCGGAGCAAACTTCCTCGATGAACGTTTGCAAAGTGCTTGGAAGAGCCATGGATTTGAATTCCTGCGCCGTTACTACACCATGAGAATGGCCATCACATCGGCTCCATCAATCAGGGAGATTGATGGAGTCCAGATAAGAACAATTGATATTACAAACCCAGAGAACATTGCACTCTGGCATCGCCTTCACCAAGACTCTTTTTCTCAGCATTTTGGTTTTGCACCCAGAGATTTAGAGAATTGGAAGAAGCTTGTAGTTGATGATGTGTTTATCGATTCTGATGGAGTTTTCGTCGCTTTCATGAATGAAAAGCCGGTCGGCTTTTGTCAGTGTACGGACGAATACGCAGAAGATAATAAAGGTCAGATCTCAATCATCGGTGTAGCAGAGGAGTATCAGGGCCTAGGAATTGGTGAAGCCCTTTTACAGACCGGAATATCTCACTCCTATTCAAAGGGTTATAGCTCCATCGAGCTTAATGTGGATACGGGAAATGAAACAGGTGCCTTGAAGCTCTATGAAAAGGTAGGGTTTAGACCAGAATCTTCATGGATTCAATTGCACCGCCCAACAACTAAAGCTGCGTAACTTGTTCGTGTGTTTATTGCAATGCTGACTCACCGAATTCTTAGCCATTAATTGAAGGAGTTCCTTTGACGAATAGAAAAGTACGTGTTGGTAAAGCTACGCAATGCCCGCAGTGCTTGAAAATCGGATCGGTCAAGGAAATTCTCTATGGGATGCCTGGAGACAGTTTCAATTTTGAACGCTATATCGTCGGTGGTTGTTTAGAGCCAGAAGATGCCCCAGAGGTATCTTGCACGGCTTGCGAATGGGGCGGGAGTAGAGCAGAACTGTGCCTCTCCACTCCTGAAAATTAGAGACTACTGATTTTCGAAGACCTTAATTGATCCGCCGTAACATGCGACCCATGTCTTATTTGTTGATGTGTCGTATGTAATTCCAATGGGCTCTTGGCAGACTTTAATGGTCTGCACAACAGTCATATTTGAGGTGCGCACCTTCGACATTGTTCCGCTGTTGAAGTTAACAACAAAGAGTGCTGAGCCATCTGCTGAGATTGCAAGGCTGCGAGCTGCCTCTCCCGTCTTAACGCTCTTAAAAATCTTCCCCTTTTCAAGGTTCCAGGCTGTTACTTTGCCTGCAAGGTTCATGGTGACATAGAGCGTCTTTCCATCGGGGGAAAGTACGACAGCACGTGGATTAGAACCGATTGGGATAAGTGACTTTGAGAAATCACTCATCGAGATGCGATGGATATTGGATCCACCCATCTCGGCGACGTAGGCATAGGCGCTATCTGCCGAGATTTCAATACCTCGAGGGTAGCGCCCAATCTTTACAGTGCTGACAGTCTTGCCTGTCGCGACCGAGATAACGGTGACCGTATATGAGCACCAATTGCTCACAAGAATGTACTTGTTATCAGGAGTGACCTTTACAACTTTTGGAACTGAACCAACGGGATAAACCGCATCAATTTTCTTTGTTGCAAGATCGACTCTTGAGAGAAAGCTCGAGTCATACCCTGATGCAGGAGAGCAAGTGTCATGGCCTTCTTTCGTAAAGCCCTTTCCATACATTGCATAGTTGGTGAAGTAGAGATACTTTCCATCGGGAGAAAATGCTCCCTCCACTGGTGCGCCTTTATATGTGCCTGAGTACTTCTTAAAGCCAAAATCAGAGAGAACTACAGAATCAGGTACTGTCGCTACGAGATCTCCACTCTTTGCGTCATAGAGTGTGACTGAGTGGCGATACATCATGTTATGTGCGCTGACTAAGCCATTATTCGATGCCGCAACAGACTTAGGGCTAATTGCCCCACTGATTGTCTTAACAAGGACCATCTTCTGATCAATATTAAGAGGCTCCCCTTGAGCAATTGATGGAGTCCCAAGAATTGGAAGGATGAGCACAAGGATCCACGATAGGTGTCTACGCATAGTCGGATTCTAGCGAGAATAAGTCACCTCTCCCCTGCTTCCAAAATCGCGCTGCCAATGCGTTAATTAGCTATGGACTCAATCTTCTTCTCTCTCGGCGGTCTTCCAATCCATCCACTCATTGTGCATATTGCAGTTGTAATCCTGCCACTAGGGGCAGTTACCTTGATTTCCTCGATCTACAGCACCAAGGTGCGAGAGAAGTTTGCTGTTCTCACTCTCTGGGCAATTGGAGTTGGAACAGTCGCCACATATATCGCCAAGGAGTCAGGCGAAGCCCTTGCCGAAGAGTTCGGAAATCCTGAAAAACATGCAGATTACGGATCACTTCTATTCTCTGCATCCCTTGCCCTCATAGCATTTTCCTTGAATTGGCATGGCTCTCGTAAGAATCCTGAGAGGAAGCTTCACAAATTCTTGGGCCATTTCTCAGCCTTGCTTGCTGTCGTGGTAATTGTCCTCACAGTATTAACAGGTCACTCCGGTGCTGCAGCTGTCTGGGAGGCACGCATCGCTTTCATAACGCAATAGAATCTCTCCATGGCCAAAAAGTGGAGTCCTAAGGATTGCGCACGCAATATTGTTGTTCCGAGCGACCTCGATCATAAGTACTCTCGAGGAACCCTTGGCGTCATCTCTGGCTCTGCACAGTTTCCAGGTGCCGCAGTACTGACAACTCGCGCGGCGTTAGAGACGGGCCTGGGAGTTCTTCGCTTTCATAGCTCTTCAGGTCTTGCTCATTTGGTTCTACACCAATCCCCTGAAGCACTTGTGCAACCAGGTCCTGTAACAGCTTGGCTTGCAGGCTCTGGAATTCATCATAAGAAGTACAGTGACTGGACTACCTGGCTTCGTCATCGCTGGTTTACTCTATTGAAGGCACAGAGCGTGCCAACTCTTCTCGATGCTGGCGCTCTCTACCTAGCTGGAACGCTTTCACAACCAACGCTGATAACTCCCCATGCAGGTGAGTTATCTCGACTGTTGGCATCAAGAAAAATCATTGCAAGTAGCGAAGCGATTGAGGCAAATCCACGCCACTGGGCAGAGATTGCATCGAAAGCTCTTGGCGTCACAGTCTTACTCAAGGGCTCTACGACAATCGTCTGCAATGGTGACTATCTAATCGAACTTCCTAAAGCGACCCCTTGGCTTGCAACTGCAGGTTCTGGTGATGTGTTAGCAGGAATCATTGGCGCGCTGATGGCCACAAATTACATCGAGATTCTAAACGATCAGAATGCACTTGCAGATATTGCAGCAACTGGTGCATGGATACATAACCGTGCAGCACTTGCTGCATCTGATGGCGGTCCAATCACCGCCTCTGCAATAATTGAAGAAATTCAACAGATAGTAGCTTCGCTCCTCTGATTTCTGGGGTTAGCCTCTCTTTAACTTCACAATCAATACACGAGTAGTTCACTTCGATACTCTCTGCACTGCTTCTTGGCTACCTTCTCCCTATGGACAGAAACACACCGCAGCTACGAATTCTTATCCTCGATTGCAATCGTTTTGAGCTTGCAACGATCGCTGATTCACTTCGCCTTCAAGGCCTCGACATTATTGGTGAAGCTCGTGATAGCGCTACCGCTACTGAACTCGCACGCGCGCTCAATCCAGATGCAATAGTTATCAATTACCAAGGATGCAACGAACCCTTGATTGAGACTGCTCGTTCACTTCGCATCTCGCTGCCCTCACTTGGTGTAGTCCTATTGACAGACTCTCCTGACCTTAGACTTTACGGAATCAGTGAGAGCGAGCTTCCACGTGGCACACAGTTGATCGAGAAGTCGGCACTGACTGAACTTCGCCAACTTCGAACAGCAATAGAAAACTCGCTCCTGCCAACTGCTCACACTTCTTGGGTTGCAAATGATTGGGATGGTGCTCTGAGCTCTCTGACAAATATCCAGGTTGAAACACTTCGCCTATTGGCCCAGGGACTGAGCAACTCCGATATCGGTCGCACCCGCTTTGTGAGTGAGAAATCTGTCGAGCAGACAATCGCCCGTATTGCACAACATCTTCATGTCACCCACGAACACGGTCGCAATATGAGAGTCATATTGGCATCTGAGTACTTCAAGTGGCTTGGTGCTCCGCGTAGCCATGCTCTTGCATCTCGTCCGTAACTGACTTGCCCGTCATCTCACCAGCAGGTGAGGTAAAGTCTGGCTCGTGCCAGATGATGTAACGCTTAACGATATTCGCCAGCGATGGAATGAAGTCCTCGATCTCCTTGAGCGCTCTAATCGCATCGCCTGGCTGGCATTTTTTGATGCGCGCCTTGAAAGTTTTGAAAATGGGCGACTTGTACTTGATTATTCAGATCCCGCAAAGCTTGGATCAGGTCATGATTACAGTGATGCACGCCTTCGTTTAGCTCCGCAGCTGCAGAGTGCTATCCGCGATGTGCTTGGTATCGGCGTCACCATTCTCGAGAAGTAGCGCTCATGCACCGTTCACTCACCCGACTTCTTCTACCTCTGCTTCTAATCTCTCTCACCATTTCCACTCCCCCAACTTCTGCATTAGAAAATCAATCCAACCTTGTAATGAGCGGGCCGGGAGGAAGAATTCTTGGTGCAGATATCAGCCGATGGCAGCATCCCAATGGAAAGAGCATCAATTTTGTAAAGATGCATAAAGCGGGCGTTCGTTTCTTAATGATTAAAGCATCAGATTCACGTGATGAATCCGATCGCATGGCAGTTAAGTATGTTTTCACAGATCGCACTCAGGCACAGCGCGCTGGCATATATACCGGCTTCTATCACTATGCAGTCCTACCGGATGTGACTACTCAAGAAGCGCTTGAGAAAGATGCACGGATACAAGCACAGAAAGTTATCTGGCGTCTTGCCGCTTTAGGTGGCTATAACTCAATGGATCTACCGTATGCGTTAGATCTTGAGAATAACTGTGTGCGCTATCGCAGCAATGACAGTTGCTCCAAGTATGCAAGTCGCGCTCAGGTTACCCAATGGGCGAAAGTTTTCTTAGCTACTGTAAAGGAGAAGACAGGTCGAACACCTATCTTCTACTCATATCCTGCATTTCTAGAACGCGCGATGGCTCGCGATCCGCAGCTTCGTCAATATCCTCTCTGGCTAGCCCAATACGCACTCGATCCCTTCACTCCAGCATCAGGTCCCGGCGTTAAGAGGTCCGGATGTTATGTGCACTCCTGGACTGCAGCCTCATGTAATGCGCAATGGGTTATTTGGCAGTACACCTCATGTGGAATCGCTCCGAAGTATGGCGTTCCTGGGCGACGTCTTGATCTCAATGTTTTTAGAGGAGATCAAGCGGCATTCATGGCATTAGCAACTGGCACATGGGTACCTGAAGAAGAAGATCTGATGCCTCGTAATGAGACAACAACGATGGTCATCGACTATCTAACAGCAACTACGCAAGATAAGGATGTCGTTGCATCAGTCCAAGTATTTCGTCCAGATGGCTCTCCCGTCGTTACCGGCGATGCACGATTTAAGGCTATTGGAAATGCCGTCACTCCAAAGTTCAAACAGAACTCCTTTAGGACAACTAGTGGAATGTGGAAGATATCCCTTTCTGGTTTAGCCCCTGGAAGCTACACAGGCGAGATTCAATTTACAGATCTCTCGGGCACACATGCCAAAGTTTCCATACCAGTTCTCTTTACAGTCACATACAACCCTGACGCGCCTGTGACTCCAAGCCCAAAACCAGAGGTCTCACCTACTGCAAAAGCAACAGATGGATGTCGCGGCCAGGTTAAGCATTAATCTTTGTTAAGAATTGATAAGAGCTGAGAGTGCAGCCTCTTCATTTGAGACTTGCTCAAGGTATGCAGCAATTGATGCTTTCTTATCTTTTGCGCTCCAACCTAAAACAGGAGCAATCAAATCAGCTACATCATTGACTAAGCCTCGTGCTCCGTCAGGTGCCTCAAATGCCAAACGCGTACGACGTGAAATAACATCATCAACGCTCATTGCACCTTCATGAGATGCTGCATAGATGATTTCAGCTTTGAGATAAGGAAGAGTTGGATCCAGTAGTTGCGCGCTCTTCTTATTCTCACTGATGATCTCTAGGAGTTCGCTAATCAATGAACCGTAACGATTGAGAAGGTGGTTCACAGTTGCCTCAGAGATTGAATATTGGGTTGCAATCATGGAAGCTTGTTGTTGCAGAGCAAAGTAACCGTCTGCACCCACTAGTGGAAGCTTCTCTGTGCAAGATTCTGCAACGACGCGTCGAAGATCAAGTACTGCAAGATCGACTGCATCTTTGCCCATCACGCGATATGTCGTGTACTTGCCGCCAGCAATAGATATAAAACCTGGCGCACTGCGATCCACCGTATGCTCGCGTGAAAGCTTAGTAGTTGAAGAACCAGCGGCATTCGAAACAAGAGGGCGAAGACCTGCGTAGACACCAATAATCTGCTCTTGTGTGAGCTTTGGCTCGAGCACTCGGTTTGCCTGATCCAAAATGTATTGAACATCTTCACTTGTTGCATGAGGATTTGCTCGATCTCCCTCGTAAGGAGTATCTGTTGTGCCAACAATCCACTTATCCCCCCATGGAATCAGGAAGAGGACTGACACTGCAGTTTTTAGGATGATTCCTGTATTCGATTGAATTGCATCACCAGGCACCACAATGTGAACGCCCTTCGACATGGTGACGCTATATCCCGGTGTGATGCCGAAGTTGGCATGAAGCTCATCACTCCAGATTCCTGCACACATAATTGTTGCCTTGCTTGAAATCTTTATCTTCTTACCAGTAACGGTATCGGTTGCCAGAACGCCAGTCACGCGCTTGCCATTTCGTACGAGTTCATCCACCTCAACATGTGTCGCTATAACAGCTCCATGTCGACGGGCTGTGCGAATAATAGACATCGTATGACGGGCATCATCTACCTGAGCGTCGTAGTACTTAATTGCACCAGTGATTAAATCTTGGCGAAGTGATGGAGCGATCTCTTTAATCTTGCGCTGAGACATGTGCTTATGCCATGGAAGAGCGCGCTGAAATCCGCGCAGCACGTCATAGAGTGCAAGACCTGCACCTACATAGGTGCGATCTTTGAGCTTCTCGTGCAATGGGTAGAGAAAACCAACTGGCTTAACAAGGTGAGGGCTTAGAGATGAGACCATGAGCTCGCGTTCATGCAGAGCCTCACGAACTAACTTAAAGTCATATTGTTCGAGGTATCGAAGTCCACCGTGAATCAACTTACTGGATCGGCTTGAAGTACCTGATGCAATATCGCGCGCTTCAACTAAAGCAACCTTGAGGCCACGAGAGGCAGCATCGAGAACTGCTCCGGCTCCAGTAACTCCGCCGCCAATGACGAGGATGTCGAACTCTTCGGTTGCGAGTGCGTCAATAGCTTCATCGCGCTGTTGGAGATTGAGCTCGGATGAAAACATGGCGGCTATACCGATTTCTCTAAGTTTTGAGTAGTCTTAAGGATATGGCATTCGTAGGCAGTTTGGACCAAGGAACCAGTAGTACTCGCTTTATGATCTTTGATCAAAGCGGCAAGGTAGTTGGCCAACATCAACTAGAACATCGACAGATACTTCCTGCTGCTGGCTGGGTTGAACATGATGCCGCAGAGATTTGGGACCGCACCCAAGAGGTAATTTCAGGGGCTCTGAAACAGGCAAATCTTCTTGGCTCAGATTTATCGGCCATTGGAATCACCAATCAACGTGAAACAACGGTGGCCTGGGACCGCACCACAGGTCAGCCGCTGTATAACGCCATCGTCTGGCAGGACACCCGTACCGCTGAATTCTTGGCGTCACTCGATGGCCCAACACAGGCAACTGTTACAGCAAAGAGTGGGCTGCCTATCGCTCCTTATTTCTCGGCCAGCAAGATGCATTGGCTTGGCACCAATGTTCCTGCGGTGGCGCAAGCGATCCACGATGGCAGTGCTTGTTTTGGAACTATCGATTCATGGCTTCTCTGGAATCTATCGGGAGGAGTTTCAGGTGGTGTATTTGCAACAGATGTCACCAATGCAAGCCGCACTCTGTTGATGAACCTTGAAACCCTAGATTGGGATCAAGAGTTCCTGGAGATCTTCGATGTTCCGGCATCAGTGCTTCCAACCATTAGATCCTCATCCGAGATTTACGGCCACACCAATCCTCATGGACCGCTGGGTGCAGCTGTTCCGATTGCAGGAATACTCGGTGATCAACAAGCTGCAATGGTGGGGCAAGTCTGCTTTGATCGCGGCGAATCCAAGACCACATATGGCACAGGCAATTTTGCACTTCTCAATACTGGAACAGAAATTGTGAGATCAAAGAATGGGCTTCTCACTACTGTCTGTTATCAATTTGGCGATCAGCCTGCCCGCTATGCACTTGAAGGTTCAGTTGCTGTAACGGGCTCTGCCATCCAGTGGTTGCGCGATCAATTAGGAATCATTACCCATGCAGCAGATACCGAGGCACTAGCCTCTTCTGTGACAGATACAGCAGGTGTCTACTTCGTTCCAGCGTTTTCTGGACTCTTTGCTCCTTATTGGAGAAGTGATGCTCGAGGTGTAATCGTTGGACTCACTCGCGCTGCAACAAAAGCGCATCTTGCTCGTGCTGCTCTCGAGGCGATCTGCTATCAGACAAGAGATGTCATGGATGCAATGGTTGCTGACAGTGGAGTACCAATGACCGAGATGCGAGTCGACGGTGGCATCACCGCAAACTCTCTCTGCATGCAGATGCAGGCAGACATTATGGGAATCGATATCACTCGCCCATTAATTACCGAGACGACAGCTTTAGGTGCGGCTTATGCAGCTGGCCTTGCGGTGGGCACTTGGTCTAGCACCGATGAACTCAAAGCGTTATGGCAACAATCTCGTCGTTGGAGTTCTACATCGATTCTTGAAAGTCGTGAAGTTGGCTATTCTGGCTGGAAGAAAGCGATTGAACGCACCCTAAATTGGGCTTAGGCAAGTGCTGAAAGCGCTTCCGCCGAGATAGAGTTACCTCATTATGAGCCCAGTGAACGAGATCAAAGAACTTTCAGCTGGTGTGGTCGTCACAGATCGCACCATGAATGATGGTCGCACAATTCGTTATTACGACACTGCAGGCCAGGTGCGCAACACAGCAGACCAGCGCCCCGAAGAAGAGCAGCCACTGATTGGCGAACTTCGCTTAGATCCACTTCTTAATGAATGGGTTGCGATGGCAGCACATCGCCAAGGTCGCATCTTCTTGCCGCCGAAAGAACTCTGCCCTCTCTGCCCTACAACGGGTGAACTCCTTACTGAAATTCCTGAATCAGATTATGAAGTAGTCGTCTTTGATAACCGCTCCCCATCTCTACGACCACCAGAAGGAGACTTCGCACTCCCTGATCTAGTAGGTGCAGATACCGATGAGGGTGTTGCTGCAGGAAAGTGTGAAGTCATCTGCTTTACCGGAGACCACGGTGGATCCTTTAAGACTTTATCTCCTGCTCGCGTGCGCACACTTCTTGAGGCATGGCGTGATCGCACAGCTGAGCTCTCAACTCTGCCTTATGTTGAACATATTGCTCCATTCGAAAATCGCGGTGAAGAAATTGGTGTGACCCTTGCTCACCCACATGGGCAAATTTATGCCTACTCGTATATTCCACCTCGCACGCAAAAGATGTTGGCAGTTGCGCGCGCGCACAAGGAGAAGACAGGCCGAGTTCTCTTTGACGATATATTGGCACGCGAGCTTCGCGAGGGTGTCCGCATCATCGCTCGCAACGAGCATTGGGTTGCTTACACCCCTTACGCTTCACGTTATCCATTTGAAATCCATGTCGTTCCGCTCAATCCAGTAGCGGATCTGACCGAGCTCTCTCCTGCAGCCTGTGACTCATTTCCTTCTATTTCTATTGAAGTAATGAAGCGCCTCGATGGAGTCTTTAACATTGATATGGCATATATCGCAGCATGGCATCAAGCACCTGTGCGGCAGGGCCGCGATCTACTTCGACTGCATTGGCAGATTACAAGCGTGCGTCTCGCTCCCGGCAAATTGAAGTACCTGGCAGGTTCAGAGTCTGCGATGGGCGCCTTTATTATGGATATGAAGCCTGAGCAATCTGCAGCGCAGCTCAAAGAGGTTCAACTATAAATGCCACTTCTTGAATCAACATTTCAAGAGCTCTTCGCTAAGAAAGTCGAAGTTCTGGCACAGGCTCCTGGGCGAGTTAATCTCATCGGCGAACACATCGATTACAGCGAAGGATTTGTACTTCCCTTCGCCATCGCAGATTGCACATACGCTGCAATTGCACGTAACAACTCGGGCTTAGTACGTATTGCATCTCAGCAGCGAAAAAATCGCATCTTCACAATCGATATCAAAGATGTGAAGCCAGGCAGCGCTGGTGATTGGGAGAAGTATGTCCTGGGAGTTATCTGGACTCTGGGCATCACCGAAGGCGTAGATATCCTGGTTGATGGCCACGTTCCATCCGGTGCCGGACTTTCATCCTCTGCTGCATTGGAATGCTCAGTTGCAGTTGGTCTAAACCTTCTCTTCAATCTCAACCTCTCACTCGAAGACCTAGCGCGCGCCACACAAAAAGCAGAGAACGATTATGTCGGAATGCCTTGCGGCATCATGGATCAATCAGTCTCTCTTATGGGACGCGCGGGTTCTGCCCTTCTCTTGGATTGCCGTGACTTGAGCACCGAGTCCGTGCCTTTCGATGTTGCATCCAAAGGTCTTGAACTCTTGATTATTGATACTCAAGCACATCATGCTCTAGTCGACGGTGGATATGCAGAGCGCCGAGCATCGTGTGAAGAAGTTGCTGCTGCATTCTCAATTCCTTCTATGCGCCATCTCTCACTTGAAACGCTCGAAGCGCGTAAATCTGAAATTACTGAAGTGCAATATAAGCGTGCTCGCCATGCTGTTACCGAGATAGCTCGAGTTATGGATGCAGTGAAAGCTCTCAAAGCCTCAGATTTCACAACTCTCGGTCAGTTGATTAACGCTTCACACATCTCACTCCGCGATGATTACACCGTCTCTTGCCCAGAACTCGATGTCACAGTAGATGCAGCACTTGCTGCAGGGGCTATCGGATCTCGAATGGTCGGTGGCGGCTTTGGCGGAAGTGCAATTGCTCTAATTGATGCAAAGTCCATCGAAAGTGTCAAAGATGCAATCCGTAAAGCATTTGCGGATAAGGGCTTTAAAACACCGAGATTCTTCACATCACTTCCGTCCGAAGGTGCTAAAGCAAGACTTATTTAGTGATTCCTGCGCGTGACCGGTCAACAAAGTACTTGAAATCACTTGAATCGATAAGTGCACTCTCTATGATTGCGCCATGACATGTTCCGTTAATCACTCAACAATTACAACCAAGTTCTGCTCTGTCTGCGGTGCTCCGGCAACAACAGCTCAAGCGCCAGCTCAGCCACCACAGTGGAACCAGCCACCTGCTGCTGCGCCACAGTGGAACCAGCCACCTGCTGCGCCGTATGTGCCACAACCAACATTTAGCGCACCGCAGCAAAATTACGGTGCACCTGGTGCAAATGGGTACGCATTTCCCTTTGCTTCAACAGGAAAACGTGTTGGTGCATTCGCATTAGACATGCTTTTCTTAACGGTTACTTGTGGATTGGCTGGAATCTGGGCATTAGTAGTCATGAAAGACGGCCAAACTCCCGGAAAGCAAGTTTTGAAGATGCGTGTCTATGCAACAACAACAGGTCGTCCTGCGACTTGGGGTCACATGGCCATCCGAAATATTCTCATTCCTCTTGTGCCATCCCTGTTATTCGTTTTTGCGGGTATTGCTTCCTTGGTTTACGAAGGATCCTATGACTATTACTACGACTACTACACTGCAACAGATTATTCGACAGCTCTAAACATCCTGTCATGGTTCGTCTGGGCCGTATTGAAGATCGTAGATCTTGTGATGATTTCTAATTCACCAACTATGCAAGGCATTAAAGACAAGCTTGCAAAGACAGTCGTACTTGACGAGTCATTTAGATAACTTCTAAACAAAAGAACCCCCGACCACTTGGCCGGGGGTTCTTTTGTTTACTTCTGCTGATTGACCATCACACTCACACGATGTTTCCGAGATCGATCTCCTGTGTTCAAGAATTTTACAATTCCAGCTATAGCGAAGGAGATGGAAAACCAGGAAAGAATCTGGGATGGGTCTACGGAAAACATACTGATTGCGGTCCCGGCAATCCCAAAACTCGTCCAAACTCCAGCAAATACATACGACTTCACAATGGATCTCTTAAAATCTGCGCTTTTTACCCATTCCGCTCTCGCAGCGGAATCCATCTGCTTCACAAACTCTGGTGCATTAGCAAGGATCTTCTCTTGCTTCAATGTAAGTCTACGTTCAGGATGGAAGAAGTAATCAATGTCCTCTTCTGTCCAGTGATCAGGAAAAGTAATTTCTTCAGTCGCAGTCCCTTTCAAACTCGCGACCCAGTAATTGTCTCTGTACTCCGCGTCTAACCAGTCGCAGGGAAGAGTTGGGCCTCCGAACACTTCGACCACCGCGATATCTCTAAAGTGAAGGTCAACTCCTTCTTCGCCGCCCCATATTTCTAATCCGTTTTCTTCTAGAAATTTTACCCACGGGCGTGAATCATGAGGTCCCATAAATGACACAGCGGCCAAATTCCCATCTGTGCAGAAAGTTCCATTTGGTGCGGCGTTCCTAAAGGCCTCAAATCCGCCGAGAAACTTCTCTTGAATGATCTTTACGGGTGTGATGACAGTAATAAATGGGCAGTGAATTGTCATGTGACGAAGCTATCTTGACCTGTAACTAACGAACAGGAGGTGACTAGTCACTTCCTGTTCGCAATTGCGCGGTGCTAGCTCGTACTGCTTGGCGCAGATCCCAGTGTTACGACAAATTCCTTCGTACCACCCGTAGGCAGGTCAACATTGACCTTTACTGTGGTTCCTGGCGGATATGAGCGAATCTTCACAATCGCTGCAACTACATCGACAATCTTTACTCCATCGATAGTTCGGATGATTGATCCTGCTGGAATACCGGCCTTCTCTGCGCTATCTCCTGGGCTTAAGCGAGCAATCTTTGCTCCAACACCTGTGTAAGTTGTATCGAAAAATACGCCTAGGACAGGACGAGTTGATTTACCTGTTGCGATGATTTCATCAATGATGCGCTTTGCTTCATTGATAGGAATAGAGAACCCAAGACCAATATTTCCTGGAGTGCTTGAAGATACTGTGGCGATTGCAGAGTTGACTCCAATGAGTCGTCCCTGTGAATCAACCAGTGCTCCACCAGAGTTACCTGGGTTGATAGCAGCATCTGTCTGAATTGCGTTGACATATGACTGGATATCGGCAGAACCTGTGGTCACTGGTCGATTAAGGGCGGAGATAATTCCACTTGTCACAGTGCTAGCAAGGCCAAGAGGAGAGCCAATAGCAAGGACTGGATCACCAACGCTGACCCTCGTTGAATCACCAATTGCAATTACGGGTAGGTTGCCGAGGTTGATCTTAATGACTGCTAGATCATAGTTAGAGTCGCGCCCAACAATTGTCGCTTTGTATTGCTCCCCATTTGTCAGTTCGACCATGATTGTGCCATTAGTTGCGGCACCAGAGACAACATGGTTATTTGTGACAATAAAGCTGCTCTTGGCATCAGTCTTGTAAATAGAACCAGATCCATTGCCATTGCCAGTTGTGCTTGTTACGAGGATTGAAACAACTGACGGTGTTACTAACGAAGATATTGCCTTGGCATCGAGAGTTGCAACAGATCCTCCCCCGATTTCAACAGGGGTTGCGCTTGCTTTGCACTTTCCATTTGTTGAAAGTGATAAAGCTTTAGTGCGATTGTCGGCACATGCTGTGATTGTTCCTGTTGGTGAAGGGGCTGCAATAGCAACGGATCCGGCAACTGCAACACCTGCAACAAATGCAATGACTGCGCGTAGATTCTTCATGGCCTCATGATGCCTCGAACGGCTGAGAATTTCCTGTTATAAATTCTAGAAAAGCTTAAGGACGGCTTACGCCTCGACTACCCATCCACCCTTGAGCGCTACCTTGACCTTGGAAAGCGGCTTCTCCGCGGGGCCAGATAAAACAGCCGCACCCTTGAGTGGATCAAACTTTGCGCCATGGCATGGACAGACGAGTGACTTACTGTTCTTGCTATAGGTGACCGTGCATCCCTGGTGGGAGCAGATCATCGAGTATGCAAAGACGCCAGCTTTTGTGCGAAAGATAATCGCAGGAACACCTTGAGACGAGGTGGTGAATGTAAATGTGCCACCGACTGGAAGTTTGGTGAGCTTTACGATCTTCTTGCCGGTCGCATCTGCGCTCTGTGATGTGAAGATTGATGAGAGAGGAGCTAGCGCGAGAGCCATTACGCCGCGGAGTGCTCCGCGACGCGAGAGTGTGAACTTGCTCTTCATATGCTCCCTGACTTGGATTCGAACCAAGAACCTGCCGATTAACAGTCGGCTGCTCTGCCGTTGAGCTATCAGGGACTATTTTCTTGCGGAGCGCACTCTATCGCATAGGCGAAGGTGAGCCAAAATCTAAAATCTACGCCTTTACAGGCTGCCAACTGCCAACTCGTGGAGCTCTCTGCGGGTGGCCTCGAGAGCGACCAGCTGAGCAAAGGCGCCGTTGTACTCCTCGCCATTTTCTACCGGGTTTAATCTCTGGAGGCGAGATTTGAGATCTGCAATCGCACGAGAGATTCCTACTTCACGAAGACGAGCGATGATGCTCGCAACATATCGCTCGGTAACTTCACCATCTGCGCGAATTGGTTCTACAGATAGCTCGGTGAAGAGCGCCTTCATTTGAGGATCTGCTATCTCCTCGGATGTGATTGTGCGGGTAGCTCCCAATTGATTAATTGTTGCGGCAAGAGAGAGATAGGCAGGGTGAGTAAATGAGCCAGCCTCAATACTGTTCCAGGTTGCCACAAGTGCAGGTTGTTGAACTCGCGCCTTTAAAACTTCGCGCTCAAGAATTAAACGAGGATCTATCGGATCTGGTCGCCAATCACTAACTGGCATTGGCTCAGATGATTGCTCTTGCGGTGCTGAATTACTTCGCGCACCTTGCGCAACTGCCCGAGAAACTATCTCAACTTCAACGCCGAGCCACCCTGCAAGTAGACGTGTGTATTCAGGACGAAGAGACTTATCTCTTATCTGGCTGACAAGAGGAGCGGTTGCATTGAGTGCATTAACGCGTCCCTCTGCGGTATCAAGATTATGTTGATTGAGCTCTGTGCGAATTGCGAACTCAAAGAGAGGAATCCTGCGGGCAATGAGGTCGCGAAGTGCAAGATCACCCTTATTCTGACGCAGGTCACATGGGTCCAATCCATCAGGCTCAACTGCGACAAATGTTTGGGTCACAAACTTTTGATCTTCGCTAAAGGCGCGCATTGCAGCTTTCTGACCAGCCGCATCACCGTCGAAGGTAAAGATCACTTCACCGCGAAATGCATCATCATCCATCAATAGTCGCCTAATGATTCGGATGTGGTCTGCACCAAATGCTGTTCCACATGTTGCAACCGCAGTGGTGATGCCCGCTAAGTGACAGGCCATCACATCGGTATATCCCTCTACAACGACTACTTGGCGCTTTTTTGCAATCTCTTTCTTTGCAAGATCGAGACCATAGAGCACCTGGCTCTTCTTATAGATCGGAGTCTCGGATGTATTGAGGTACTTAGGGCCCTGATCTTCGGCATCACTTGCGAGTTTGCGGGCACCGAATCCCACAACATCTCCTGAGATATCTCGGATTGGCCACATCAAACGGTTACGGAACTTATCGATTGGTCCCCGCTCGCCCATCTTTGAAAGCCCAGAGAGTTCAAGCTCTTCGATTGTGAAGTCGAGAGAACGAAGATGTTTGGTAAGGCCATCCCAAGAGTTAGGTGCATAGCCAACACCAAATGCCTCACATGCGGCGCGATCAAAGCCGCGCTTTGTGAGCAGCTCACGACCAAAGGCGGCATCCGGCGATGTATTGAGAAGATCTTGATAGAACTTTGCAGCGGCGGCATGTGCTGCAACAAGTCGCGAACGATTTCCGGCCGGCGCTTTGCTGCCGCTATAGGACTCGTCATAGCGAAGTGTGTATCCCATGCGATCTGCAAGGCGTTCAATGGTTTCAGTAAATGAGAGATGATCAATCTTCATCAAGAATGCAATGACATCGCCACCTGTCTGGCATCCAAAGCAGTGGAAATATCCCTTGCTAGGAGTCACATGGAAAGAAGGTGACTTCTCATCGTGGAAAGGACAGAGACCTTTCTTCTGACCGCCACCGGCGCTCTTAAGCTGCACATAATCGCCGACAACTTCATCGATAGGCGCGCGTTCGCGGATGTACTGGACATCCTCATCTCTAATGCGACCGCTCATGTTCCTACCTTAATCGCGCTTTCGACTTAAGTGGGAGTGGAGGGCGTATGCGCCAGGGTCAGTTAGGCTCGCAATCTGATCAATGACCACTCGAAGACGCTCGGAATCATTGGTTGCCACCTTCCAATCGTCTTCAAAGATGGGGTCTAGCTCTGCCGGAGCTGCCTTGAAGAGCATCTCTACCAATTCATGAATTACAACTTGTTGTTTCTCATATCGCTCTTGCGAGGCTGCTGCATTAATCAAATAGTGACCAGCTACTGCTTTAAGGAAATCAACTTCAATGACCGCTTCACGAGGAATCTCAAGGTTTGCGCTGTATCGTGTGAGAGGGCCATCGCCATGCACTCTCCGAGTCTCATTCTCTGCTGCTAATACAAAACGGCCAATTAGTTGAGAAGTCGTATCTTTTAATCGTGCAAGTGATCGATGGGTGCGATCAAAATTTACTGGCCAGCAGGAGAGACCCTGTAATCGCGTAAGAGCTGCAGCGGCTTCTTCTTCAGTAGCATCGCTCTTATAGCTAGTAATCATCTCCTTATACAAAATATCGAAGTCACGATCAAAGTCTTTCACTGTTACTTGTCCTGCAAAGATTGCATCTTCTAAATCGTGTACTGAGTATGCGCAATCATCAGACCAATCCATAATCTGCGCCTCAATGCATTTGCGTCCATCTGGTGCACCAGTGCGCATCCAATTAAAGATCTCAACATCATCGGCGTAAACACCAAATTTGCGTGGATTAACTTCATTGCTCCATGGATATTTTGTTGCGGCATCAAGTGAAGCACGTGTGAGATTTAAACCCACTGTCTTTCCATTTGCATCAACAGTCTTTGCCTCAATACGAGTTAACAACCGGAACGATTGAGCATTTCCTTCAAAGCCACCACAATCTCCTGCAACTGCCGCCAACGCTTCTTCACCATTGTGACCAAAAGGAGGATGGCCTAGGTCATGAGATAAGCATGCTGTCTCCAATAAATCAGGATCAGCGCCCAGTGATTCGCCCAGTTCGCGTCCAATCTGTGCGCACTCCAATGAGTGTGAAAGACGAGTACGCTGAAAATCATTCTCCCAAGGCACAGCTACTTGAGTCTTTGCAGCAAGACGGCGAAGTGATGCAGAGTGGATAACCCGTGCGCGATCGCGCATAAACTCTGTACGGCCCACTCGCTTTGCCGGTTCATCGAGGAAGCGATCTTGATCGCTTGCGCTATACCCCGATAGATTCATAGCCATACCTTATAAGCCCCCATTAGTAAGGTGGTCGCTCAAGTTGATTCCCCGACGACCAAGGGTGATATAGGCAAGATATGCACCTGCCTCTCGCACCAAATAGCGAAAACGTGAGTTATCAAGGTTGTTTGGCCCAGTAGGCACGGGCGAACATGTGGCTACTGCATCCAGATCCTGAGCCATGGTGATGGTGCGATTGCAGTGATAAGGATCGGTCGCGATGATCACATCGCGAATTCCTCGCTTCTTCATCTCTGCAACATACGTTTTTGTCTGCGTGCGGGTATCGCGTCCCTTAGGAAGAGCAACGATTGCAGATCGCTTTACACCATTCATCTGAAGCCAATATGAACCAGATGCTGCCTCAGTTGTGCGATCTCCGGGTGCTCCTGAGCCCACGGTAATAATCAGTGGAGCAAGACCAAGATCGTAGAGACGCTTTGCCTCTTGCAGACGTGCAAGCAAAACCTCACCAGGTGTTCCATCAAGTTGGGCAGCGCCTGGAACAACAATGACATCGGCATGCCTAATAGTTGGATTATGGGCAGCATTCCATGTCACAACAATTGCGTAGCCAGGAACGGCAACGATGAGTGTGATGATGAGAACGAAGATTCTTCTGATGAATTTAAACATCAGCCACCCGAGAACATATCTTCTGCTTCGAGATGGATCATCTCATCCGGATCCTTGAGCCAACCATCTGGCAAAGTTGGTGTGCGACCATGGCTGGTGCGACCACGAGGCTTTTCGGCAACATCTGCAGGATATGGCTGATCATCTAACTGATCTAGAAGGTGGCGCAGCTCGGTCAATGAGCCCACCATTCCAAATTGTCGGCGGAGCTCACTTGGAACACGGAAACCCTTGAGATACCAAGCCATATGTTTGCGAAGATCTCGACAACCACGCTCTTCTGATTCAAAGTAATCAACAATCAATTCACCATGTCGGAACATGACTTCACGAACTTCAAAGAGGGTTGGCAATACCGGGGCTGCGCTTCCCTTAAGCGCAGCTACGAGATCAGCGAAGAGCCATGGGCGTCCTAAACAACCTCGGCCAACAACCACTCCTGCGCAATTACTACCTTCAATCATTGATATGGCATCTGCCCCGCTCCAGATATCGCCATTTCCTAGAACAGGCACACCCGTTGGCTTGAGATGCTGCACAAGGTTTGCAATCGCACTCCAATCAGCTTTGCCTTCATACATCTGCTCTGCTGTGCGGGCATGAAGTGCTACCCACGCAACTCCTGCTTCAGCTGCTGACTGTGCAGCTTCAAGATAGGTGTGGTGATCGCTATCTATACCGATGCGCATCTTTACTGTGACAGGAATGCCGAATGGCTTGGCAGCATCTACTGCACCTTTAACAATTGCAGTGAAGAGTTTGCGCTTGAAGGGAAGCGCAGCTCCGCCACCTTTGCGCGTAACTTTAGGAACCGGACACCCAAAGTTCATATCAATATGATCGGCAAGATTTTCTCGCCCAATCATCTTGACTGCCTCTGACATGTGGTGAGGATCAACGCTGTAAAGCTGCACAGAACGTGGCCACTCTCCTGGCCCAGGTTCAATCATTCGCAACGTATCAGGAACCCGCTCAAGCAGAGCGCGCGCGGTCACCATCTCAGAGACAAAGAGACCTGCACCTTGTTCGCGACATAGCTGTCTAAAGGGTGCGTTGGTGATTCCTGCCATCGGCGCAAGAACTACAGGTGGATCAACCTGATGTACTCCATCGCGTAATGGAAGAGAGAGTGGTTTAAGCAATTGGAGTTAGCAACCGAGAAGTTTCGGTGCAAGCCATGCCTCTACCTGATCGATAGAGATTCGCTCTTGCTCCATTGTGTCGCGGTCGCGAATTGTGACTGCATTATCTTCGAGAGTCTCGAAGTCAACAGTGATGCAATATGGGGTGCCGATTTCGTCTTGGCGACGGTAGCGGCGTCCGATTGCACCTGAATCATCGAAGTCGATATTCCAATTCTTGCGTAGCGCAGCTGCAAGATCGCGCGCCTTTGGCGAGAGATCAGCATTGCGAGAAAGTGGAAGAACAGCAGCCTTTACAGGGGCAATGCGGTGATCGAACTTCATCACGGCACGTTTTTCCATCTCGCCCTTAGCGTTAGGAGCCTCATCTTCGGTGTATGCATCCATCATAAATGTGAGCGCGCAACGATCAACACCTGCTGCGGGTTCAATAACAAATGGAGTCCATCGCTCATTCTTCTCTTGATCAAAGTAAGAGAGGTCCTTACCTGAAGCTGCTGAGTGCGCCTTAAGGTCGAAATCAGTACGGTTTGCAATACCTTCGAGCTCGCCCCATTCAGTGCCATTGAACTCAAACTTGTACTCAATATCTGTTGTTCCCTTTGAGTAGTGAGAGAGCTTCTCTTTAGGGTGCTCGAAGAGGCGAAGGCGCTCAGGGTTGATTCCAAGATCTTTATACCAATTCAGGCGGGTCTCAATCCAATACTTATGCCATTCTTCATCTGTTCCTGGAACGACGAAGAACTCCATCTCCATCTGCTCAAACTCGCGTGTGCGGAAGATGAAGTTTCCAGGAGTGATTTCATTACGAAATGACTTTCCAATTTGGCCGATACCAAATGGTGGCTTCTTTCGAGACGTTGTCATTACCTGATCAAAGTTGATAAAGATTCCCTGTGCTGTCTCAGGGCGAAGGTAGGCAAGTCCTGATTCATCCTCAACTGGTCCGAGGAAGGTCTTGAGTAGACCCGAGAACTGTTTCGGTGTTGTGAATTGACCTTTATTGCCACATGCCGGGCAGTTCATCTCTGAAAGAGATTCGAGTTTCTTCTTATGCTTTGCCTCATACTGCTCTTCGAGGTGATCTGCGCGGTAGCGCTTATGGCATGCGGTGCACTCTGTAAGCGGATCGCTAAATGTTGCAACGTGTCCTGATGCTTCCCAGACTTCACGTGCCAAGATGACAGATGAATCAAGTCCGACTACATCCTCACGTCCCATGACCATGGACTTCCACCATTGGCGCTTGACGTTGTTCTTCACTTCAACACCGAGTGGTCCGTAATCCCACGATGCGCGAAGGCCCCCATAAATTTCTGATGAAGGAAAGACAAAGCCACGTCGCTTTGAGAGGGATACGATATTTTCCAGGCGATCTACGGCCATTGTTTGACTCCATCCGGTCTTGAGTTGCAACCGGAGAATCATGGGTGGTGCTCCGGCTGGCTGTCGGCGCTCTTTAGTGGATTGACCTATCTATTGAACGTGGGTGAAGTTTACCCTCTATAAATCTCGTGAGTACGCACCAGGCTCATCAATAGCTGTTGCAAGAAGCGGGACAACCTCCATCTTTACCGGAAGTGAGCTCAAAGCCCTGCGGTATGAACCCACATTGACCCAATGGGTGACCAAGGTCCACAAGGTGCGATCATCGAAGTTCTGCCCGAAATCACCTGAGGTAAAGCCATCTCGCTCGGAGAAAATCTCAAGGGCGCGGGCTAATTGAGGCTCCATCGCAGCAGCGCCCTCTTCAGGCACGCGGAAGCGAGCGATTGCGATCATGGGCGCCAGCCTACGGCACAAAGGGCGATAATGAAAATCATTTTCATTTGTGATACGGTCTGACCATGAATATCGCAATCGTATTAGCAGCCCTGACCGCTATCGCAACAACTGCCGGCGGATATCTGGCAATTAAGGCAAAGGATCGCCTCCACTTAGTCCTTGGACTCTCCGCCGGACTTCTTTTGGGATTGGTCGCATTCGATCTTCTCCCTGAAGTCTTTGAGATGGGAACGCAAGAAGTTTTTCATGCACCAGCAGTCTCTGTTGCACTGATCGCTGGCTTCTTGCTGCTTCACTTCTATGAGCAGATCTTTGGTTCGCATGAGCCCGCTGAATCAGATTACGGCCACGACCATACTCACTCATCGAATGTCGCTGGAGCACTAGGTGCCCTCGCAATGGGTGGGCACGTTTTCCTCGATGGCCTCGCTCTTGGTGTGGCATTTAAGGTCAGCTCTGATCTAGGTATCGCAGTCTTTATCGCTCTGCTCGTCCACGCATTTAGCGATGGACTCAATACCGTTTCATTCTTGATTAAGAGCGGCACATGGAGCAAGAAGGGCATATGGCTGCTCGGAGTCGATGGAATAGCGCGCGTGAGCGGTGCTGCCCTCGGAACAACACTTGTTCTTGATGAGAATGTCATCGCAATTTACCTGGCAGCATTTGCAGGAATCGTTATCTATCTCGCTACATCGCATATCTTGCCTGAAGCACATTCACGTCATTCATCTCGCTACACAATTCTTGCCACGATTGCAGGAGTCTTAGTGATGTGGGGTCTAGTGAGCTATCTTCATTCAGGCGATGCGCATTCACATGGTGCAGAGACTGCAATCCATGAAGAGCACACAGATGAGGCAGATCATGCTGATGAAGCAGAGCACAACCACTAATGTCTCGATCTAACCCTCGTGTATTGAGCACCCTCGAACGAGCAGGTGGCTTTGCCAGCGCTCAAGAGGTGTATCGCCTCATGCAGCGCGAGGGAGAGAGCATCGGCTTAACAACTGTCTATCGATCCCTGCAAAGTCTTGTGAACGACAAAATTGTTGATGTCTTGCGAAGAGATGATGGTGAGGCTATTTATCGTCTCTGCGGAGAAGCGCATCACCATCACCTTGTATGTAAGAACTGTGGAGACACAGTAGAGATAGAAGGTGGAGCCATTGAAAAGTGGGCGAAAGTGATGGCTGAAGAGCATGGCTTTAGAGAGGTCGGCCATAGCGCCGAAATCTTTGGTCTATGCTCTAAGTGTTAAAGGAGCTCACATGACGCTGTATAGGGTTTTTGCCGGATCACTCAGCGCTCTATTGATTATGGTCTACGCAGGTGGAGCCAACTATTGGAATAAAGATTATGGCTGGTATCAGTCGCTCAATCGCCCAAGTTGGCAGCCACCAGGTTATGTCATCGGAACAATCTGGCCCTATAACTTTATTGTTATTGGAGTAGCGCTCTATGTAATTATTACTCAAGCGCGATGGCAAGTATCTGCTATTACAATTCTCATCTTTGCCACAAGCATCTTCTTCGCACTGCGCTGGTCTTACTTCTTCTACTCAGTACATGACTTTAAGTCAGCGGCAACTTCTCTACTCATTACTGCAATTCTTACTCTGCCGCTTCTGGTTGTCACCTTCTCATACTCATGGAAGGTCGGGGTAGCACTGCTTCCCTATCAGGTCTGGATTATTGCCGTCGCTGCCCTTGCCTATAGCTATGCAGATCTCAACAAATCATTAACGTGAGAGCGGGCCAAGCAAATACATTGCCAGTCGGCTGACGGGCCTGACTTGCCCATAGTGTTGGGCGGCAAAGGCAACGCTGCCATCGACTCCGCAGAGAGATCTAATTGCAGCAGCTCCACCTGGATGTGAGTTAATCCAACGGGTCAGGTCATATACATTTCCATCGATAGCAGACCAGCAGCTATCTGCGCTCTTATTCTGGGCAACTTGGGCAAGAGTAATTCCTGCTTGTGTTGGCACGGCCGATGGAGTCGCAGATGGAGCAATTGTTGGAGTGGCCGATGGTGCTGGGCTTGAAGAAGTGGTTGGCGCCGCTGTTGGAGTTTTAACTGGTCCTCGGAGAACCTCTCCTGGGACTTCTCGATCTCCTACACCAAGAGTAATTGCACTCTTTGCCCGTGAAGTAATCACAACTTTGTAGATGCCATTGACACCTGTAGCTGAGATTCTTGAAAGGTAAAGGTAATTGACTCCCCCATAGGGTTCATAGAATTTTGTGCGCTCAGTGAACTTCATCGCCGTGCGAGTTCCTGCAGGAGAGATGATTGTCACCGCCGGTAGCTGGCTAACCTTTAACTTATTCTCCGGCGCTTTATCAACGATCAGGTATTGCAGCGAGAGCAACTCTCCATCTTTTAATTGGAATCTGAATCCACGACTCTCGCCTGCCTTGGTAAATGCAACTCTGACTGCAAATGAGATAGTGCCATCAACTAAGAGCGGCCCCTTATCCGGTGTGGTCTCGCCCTTAGAAATCACAACTGGTTGATGGGCGAATGTAGGACTTGCGCCGAAAAGAGAGAGAAGGACTGCCGCTAGAACTATCTTTCGCATAGCAAAACGCTACCGGTATCTAGGAGAGCGTGCTACTTAAAAACTAGGTCTTGCCGCAATCCCTACTTTCGGGATGGTCAAGCCTTTCCGAATCTGCGATCGCGCTCTGAATACTCTTCGATGGCCCGCCACAATTGATCAGGGGTCATATCCGGCCAGAGCACATCCATAAAGACAAACTCTGCATAAGTTGCCTGCCATGGCAAGAAATTACTAGTGCGCTGTTCACCCGATGAACGCAGGAATAAATCCACATCGCTCATCTTCGGTGAGTAGAGATATTTCTCAAATGTCTTTTCGGTAATTGAATCTGCCTTAACCTTGCCGCGCTTTACATCGCGCGCTAGCTCTGTTGCTGCATCAACAATCTCTGCACGACCACCGTAGTTAACGCACATATTGAGCGTGAATTTCTTATTCTTGGCGGTGAGCTCTTCTGCCTCTTGTAGCTCGCTGATGACTGATTTCCACAGTCTCTGAGGGCGACCAATCCACTGCACCTTCACCCCAAGTTCATGTAAGCGATCGCGGCGATTACGTAGGGATTCGCGGCTATATCCCATCAAGAACTTCACCTCTTCAGGTGTGCGCTTCCAATTTTCGGTAGAGAATGCATAGGCGCTCATCTCTTTTACGCCAAATTTCATTGCAGCTTCGACGAGCTCAAAGAGAACTTTCTCCCCAGCTTCATGACCTGCTGTGCGAGGCAGACCGCGCTGCTTAGCCCAGCGTCCATTGCCATCCATCACCACTGCAATGTGATTGGGAATCTCAATCTTGCTCATGCACGCTCCACCATCGGCAGACTCCGTAGTCCACGTTCAAGGTGCCATTGTAGGTAAGCGGCAATTAATCCACTAGCTTCTCGGCGATGTCGTCCTTCACTAGCTGAAGCAATCTCCCAATTTGAGCTTAGGAGAGCTTCCATCAGTGCCAAAGTCTCTGGCGCCGGTGTTGCAGATGCAGATGGCCTACAGTCATTGCAGACAGAGCCACCACCAACGAGTGAGAAGTAGCGATGTGGTCCTGGTTTTTCACAACGTGAACATTGGGAAAGTGATGGCGCATATCCGCCAATAGAAAGTGAACGCAACAAGAAAGCATCAAGAATTAGTGAGGCGTCATAGCGATTTTCAGCCAAGGCTTTCATGCCACCTACTACGAGTGAAAACTCTTGTGGTGCTGGCTCTTGTTCATGAGGTGAGAATCGCTCTGCAGTCTCAAGAATCGCATGAGCAATAGTCCATCGCTGATAATCACTTGAGATCTCTTCGCCATAATTTTGAATTGCTTCTACCTGGGTGATGGTGTCAAAGGTTCGCCCAGTGTGAAGTTGGATATCGACATGACTTCCTGGTTCAAGGCGCGCACCAAATTTTGATGTAGTGCGACGAACGCCTTTAGCCACGCCTCGCACGCGGCCATGCTCCTTAGTAAGCATTGTGATGATGCGATCTGCTTCACCGAGCTTTTGGGTACGCAAGATGATTGCCTCATCTCGATATAGCTTGCCCTTGTTGCCGGATTGCGTACTCACGGCGTTAAGGGTAGTTAGCGAATAGCGCGATTGATTGCAGACACGACAGCCTTAAGGGAGGCCGTTGTCGTATTAGGGTCAATTCCAACTCCCCAGAAGACTTCTCCCCCAATTGCGCACTCTAGATAGGCGGCAGCTGAAGCATCTCCACCAGCAGAGAGTGCATGCTCATGGAAATCGAGTACGCGCACATCAACGCCGTAGTTGTTCAAGATGTTGCAGAAAGCAGCAATAGGTCCATTGCCTTGACCTTCCAGCTCAACGGCCTCGCCACGATCTGTAATCTGCACATTGAGTTGAACGTCCTTATTCATCTCAGACTTCTGTGAGAGTCCCTTTAAACGGAATCGTCCCCAAGGAGCTGATTCTGTTGGAAGGTATTCATCCTCAAAAATCTCCCAGAGTTGATCTGCAGTGACTTCGCCACCTTCATGATCTGTCTTTTGCTGAACAATCTTTGAAAACTCAATCTGCTGACGTCGAGGAAGATCAAGGTGATGCTCAGTTTTAAGCAAGTAGGCAACGCCGCCCTTGCCTGACTGTGAGTTCACGCGGATGACAGCCTCGTATGAGCGACCGATATCTTTGGGATCGATGGGAAGATAAGGAACAGCCCAAGTGTGCTGATCGACTTCAACACCGGCAGCCTTTGCATCGCGCTCGAGATGATCAAAACCCTTCTTGATTGCATCCTGGTGTGAGCCAGAGAATGCTGTGAAGACAAGGTCTCCGCCGTATGGATGGCGCTCAGGAACTTTAAGTTGGTTTGCATACTCAACGGTGCGGCGAATTTCATCAATATCGCTGAAATCAATATGAGGATCAACGCCATGTGCAACAAGGTTCATGCCGAGAGTGACAAGGCAGACATTTCCGGTGCGCTCACCATTTCCAAAGAGAGTTCCCTCAATTCGATCTGCGCCAGCTAAATATCCAAGCTCTGCAGCTGCAACTCCCGTTCCACGATCATTATGTGGGTGCAATGAGACGATGACTGAATCACGGTTGTTGAGATTGCGGCACATCCACTCAATTGAATCTGCATACACATTCGGCGTTGCCATCTCAACTGTTGCAGGAAGATTCATGATTGTCTTCCATTGCGGCGTTGGCTTCCAAATTTCGTTGACAGCGTTACAGACCTCAACTGCAAATTCAAGTTCAGTGCCTGTGTAGGACTCTGGTGAATATTCAAAAGAAATCTTTGTCTCAGGAACAGTTGCCATAAAATCCAAACAAAGCTGAGCTCCATCGGTTGCAATCTTCTTGATGCCCTCTTTATCGAGACCAAAGACAACGCGACGCTGCAGGGTTGATGTCGAGTTATAGAGGTGGATAATTGCCTGCTTAGAGCCGGCGATAGCTTCATAGGTGCGACGGATTAGTGGTTCGCGTGCTTGGGTCAACACCTGGATGATGACATCATCTGGAATCAATTTCTCATCAATGATTTTGCGAACAAAATCAAAATCTGTCTGTGAGGCAGATGGAAATCCCACCTCAATCTCTTTGTAACCCATCGCAACGAGCAACTTAAACATTGCAAGCTTGCGTGGGGTATCCATCGGATCGATGAGTGCTTGGTTTCCATCACGAAGATCAACAGAGGACCATTGTGGTGCGCGTGTAATTTTCTTATCTGGCCATGTGCGGTCTGCAAGCTCAACAGGAATAAATGATGAGTAGCGATGCACAGGCATCTTGGAAGGGACTTGCTGTGGGAAGTTCATTGACTGCTCCTAATAGTTGTCGGCCGAATTGATACCGGCAAGACCGAACTCCGCAGCGAGGAGACCGGTGATTAGGCCTCGCTACGGCGGATAAGTAGGAGTCCGCGGAGCTTCATAGTGAGATAAGCCTACCTTGGCATATCTCTTAAGCCAAGGGGCGAGATTGAAATCTCAAATATTAAGCAGCGAGAGTGGAGCCAAAGATCTGCCACGCAAGGGCTGACTTCGCAACGAGGGAGAGCGTGATGTATGTCTTCTCTCCACGCAGGTAGTCAGACCACTTGCCGACCTTCTTATATTGAAGCCACTGCACGATAGCAAATACGTTAAAGAGCAGGAAGAGTGAAAGAACAATTGCATAAACGAAGACCGGTGCTGAAGTATCAGATGGTCCGCCAATACTAAAGACATAGAAGACAATTGCGAGCCAAGGAACGATTCCTGCGATGCAACCAAAGATAAAGGGAAGCCATCCACCGTTTCCTGGAGTCTCATACTTCTCTTGAAGCCAGCCAAATAAAATCATTGATGCGTTAACGCCAAAGAGTGCGATGAGCGCTGCTACATCAGAGACACCTGTAATCATCGCAATAAGCAAAATCATGACAGATGAGCTGATTGAGTACTCAACCCAGCGGAAGTAATTGCGCTGTTCAGTAAGTCCCGTTGAGTAGCGGCCAAAGAATTTAGGTGATGCTACGAGGAAGTGGAAGAAGGCAGAGAGTCCAAGGAAGAGTGCGACCAAGTCACCGATAGGAGCCTCGAGGAGTAGCAGAGGCTCTGCGAACTTTCCTGTTCCTGGCGCATCTGACATATAGCGCGTGACTACTGGAAGCCAAAAATCATTGGAGAGAACGAGGACAGCTACCATTTGGACTAAGTGCAGCACGCCTGCGATCAGGTTGTAGTTACGGAGATTTCCTGTTGTGACATCTTTGCTCATGGAGAAGATGTTACGGGAGGTAGCGCCGCTTTCAACGTATCAACTTGAGTCATATCTGAAAGTCGAACAATCCAACGCTTAAAGGGGCCACTCTTTAAGGTAATCACAGCAGTTGGTTTGCGGCGATAGAAGACACAGAAGTCCTTACCCTTGGCATAACGCATCGTGCCTAAAAGGATGACGAACGGAATCCCGGTACCAGGTGCGCGCACACCTTTGAGCAGATCACCCGTCCAAGGATTTTCGACAACTTCAACCGATTCAACTTGATCAAGTTTGATCTCAGGAGATGCGTGAAATGCACCAAGTACTTCAAGCAGTGAGAGCTCAAGACGAACTTTGCTATTAGTGATTAAGAAACGTGCCATGAAGTGACCTTATCTCGACCCAAGTTAGCTAACGAGAAATCAAACGCCTTGAGACAAGAACATTGAAGGTCGATGATGTCGATGGGAGATATCCGCTTCCTGGAGTTAACCTTGCGGTCAAGAGAAGGCTGCCACGACTTGAAGCCCTCCAATTGCAAGTAGCAACAAGTGAGACAGATTGAACCTTGATGCATGAAGGGATGTTCTTGCCATTTTGTAAGAAGGTGACCCGTCCATCAACTGAAACATCTGCACGAAGCTGAATCTGGGTGCGGTAAACAGCTGAATTTCCTCCATTTGTAAATCGAAGTCCAGTTGTAGTTGCTATGGGTGGGTTGTATGAGATGAAGACATAGCCGTCTCCGGAATTTGCATTGCCTGCCGCAGAGACATTTGTTCCTGAAACATAAGATCCACCGCCGATGGCACATCTGGTGTTCTCTGAGTTTCCACCGCTGTATCCGCCACCTCCGCCACCACGATCACCGATTCCGCCACCGCCACCAAAGCCGCCTACAAATGAGCCGGAACCATCTCCGCCTTTTCCGCCATTAATAAATGAGAGTCCACCTGCGATTGTATTTGTCGCATAGCGGCCGCCATTTCCACCAAATCCCGCACCGCCTCCACCATAGGTGGATGCACCAACGGCTTGACCATTGGTAAATCCTGCGCCGCCCCCAACAGTTGTAGAACCGCCACCGCCTCCACCTGAAGCTGCGGTCGCAGTTCCGCCAGTTGGACTGTT
>JACCDI011711207.1_pt1 | contig 36996 bp, 26 predicted proteins | sample 7442791 | NCBI WGS metagenome assembly JACCDI01 (sample SAMN15323434, study PRJNA562643) | freshwater metagenome | isolation source: river surface water | place: USA:Blue River Watershed | collected 2017-08-15 | reverse complement strand
GCTTGATAGCTGCTGCCAGAGTAAACTGTAGACATCATCACAGTCCCCGAAATTTCAACCGGACTGCTGTAGCTTTGTGTTCCCCTTACATAAACTCTTGAGTTATTAATGGAGATAACGCCACTCGTTGTACTCGCTGAGAACGATCCGATCGTGTCAATATTCGCGTTAATCGCAATACCCGCGTGGGCGACAAGGCTTAGAGAATTACTGACACTGTCATTAATTATGGGGGCGTTAATTATGATCGTTCCGGCACTGGCGCTATTCAGGTCGCTATTGCCATACGAGTACCATTGAATCCAGCTTGCAGTTCCTGAGGTGCTTCTATCAAAGTTGCTACTCTGGACCGAGATATGACCCAGGTTACCAATGTTGATTGACCCTGAGGAAATAATAGTTGGGTTGTAGATCTGCTCGTGTGTCCCGAATAATCGAGTCGATCCGTCGGTAATCTTCTGGCCAATTAGGATGTGTCCATAGCGTAGGTAGCTCCACGTCATGGTTGTCCCAATACCAAAATAGGTCCGGGCAGCAGCGCTGGTCGCGCTATCCCATGAGGTCGCATCCCAGGAGCTAATTGCCACTACTGTCCCACTTGCCAAACTGTCTAAAAGGTTCTTTACCGCTGTCGAGTTGCCTGTTCCGTAGGTGTCATAGCTGTAAGTTCCTGTCCGGACAAGTGAGCCGTTCGAGACCCGGAATGTCCAAACGGTATGTCCCCGGGTAGCCGTGTAACCAAGTGTCCACCCCGTGTTAAACGATGCATTGGACGTGTCAATCGTGACGTGGTTTTTCTCAAGCGCTGCCGCCACGAGCAACGCCCTATCGGAATCGATTACATAGTTATATGGATCAAGTAGCCAGTTTCCGGTCTCACCATAAGGTGCTGTTGTATCGACCCGGGCCTCTAATGAGTCCACGGCATTAAAGCCGGAGGTCTCAACATTTCCACCATTACCTGAGGCTAATCCACCCTTGGCGAATATGTATCCACGCACATATGTAGTCGAGCCCGGGTTAGTGATATCACTCCACACGACCACCCGACCACCATCGCCGTTCAATATGGCTGATGCATTAATCAACACATTGGTGTCGATGAGAACATTGCGAGATTGATAGAGGACTTGTGCCTCGACCCAGAGAGTTGGATCAGATCCGCCCTGCCAGTCGCCGCCGATTCTGACGTGACCGCCGCCACCGCCGCCAGTGGCATAAATTGCTGATGAGCCGCTTACTTGAATTTCGTCGCCGGTCACTACGACTTTACCGCCACTACCACTACTACCACTAGCCGAGAGGCTGCTTGCCCCAAAGACCAATACCTGAGCAGTTACGCCTGGAGGACCAGTCGGCGGTCCGGTAGGATTAAAGCGGTGGGTACCGTTGACCAGCCCGAGCGTCTGCGAGACCAGACCATTCTGGGTAAACGCGGTGGGCTCAGCCATTAATCGAATCAGCCCCCCATCGGTATCCCCGTTAGCTGACAAAACGGAGTCTTCAATATCAATTGAACCTTGAGAAACTACTTTAACTTGACCGCCCTGAGACAAACTAGAGTTTGCGGCAAGGGTCGCACTCCGGGCGACGAATGATTTTTCGCTATATATATATAGTGATGCTCCAGACTGGGCACCTGAGGTGTTCACCTCTCCCCTTGCCAAAACGGACTGGGCAAGGATCTCAACGGCGCCGCCGGTTGTAGTCCCGGTTGCCAGAATCTCGCTATTGGCTGCAAGCACTACCGCATCGGCATCCAAAATCACCCTGCCACCAGCCCCGTTAAAGTTGCTGGCATCAAGCGATCCATACTGATCGATTTTGGATGCGGACAATGAGTTATCCACAGATCGGCCGGATAGTGCAATGGTTCCGCCCTGGGTAACCAAACGACCGGTCGCCGTATTAACTACCCGAGAGTCATTAATCCCAGAGGTGACCTGATACGACAAAAGCCGACCCTCAGCCGACACTTGCGCCTCCACCTCCGTCGCAGAGACCAAAGCGATATGCCCTGCCTCAAGCGTCCGGGTCGTTCCAAAGTTGTAAATCTGAGGTGCTACAAACAGTACGTAGCCATCAGCAGCGGTGGTCAACTGACCAGCCTGATCGATACGACCGACAATGCCCGGACCCGCTCCGGAAAATTCATAGCTCGCCCCGGAGGCGTTAGGCTTAAGGACGACCTCTAAAGTGGAGGCCATGATGCTGCCGACATCCACTTGGCTGCCATCAGCAAAAATTATCCCGTTCGGGTTAACCAGCACCACTTGCCCGTTTGAGCTGAGTCGACCAAGGATCTGACTTGGAGACGCCGATCCAATTCGATTGATTGCAATCGACGACCGGTTCGGCTGGTTAAAGGAGACCGAGGCGCTGGCGCCGATATTAAAACTTGTCCAGTTTAAGCTCAAAGAGTCCGTAGCCTGGTCGATCACCATCGCTGCGCCAACAGTCGTAATGACTGCTGAGCCGGACTGAACCACTCCACTGATCGGAAGTTCAGTCGCCGCAACCGAGGTAAGGCCGGACCAGGCCGGTATCGCATAGGTGTCGATCTTTGCTCCAGAGGTGGTTGTTCCTCTGGAATCAGTAATTCTTACCGAACCAGGGCTACCCGAGGTGGGACTGCCCCTAGCGTAGATCCACCCCTCAGCGAACGCGAGGGAAATTAAATCCGTTGGATTACTCCAAAGGACCACCGAGCCACCGTCCCCGGCAGAAACTGCCGATGCGTCAATTCTCGTTTGAGAATCCGCGCGAACGTAAGTAGCTTGGTACAGGGGGTTCGTATCAATTCTGAGACTGGGGTCTGTGCCACCCAACCAGTCTCCACCGATACGAATCCTTCCCCCACCCGTTTCACCGCTGGCATCTAAAACGCTCAAATCCAAGATCGTGATCTCATCACCCGTAACCCCAATCGTTCCGCCGCGAGCACGGCGGCTTGAGACCGAAATGCTCGAACTGCCCAAAATAGCAACCCGACTCGGGGTGCTAGGTGGTGCGGTTGGGTTGTTAAGCGGGTGTGCGGGGTCAAGTAACCCCACCTCTGCTGCCGTCGTACCGCTTGCCACGGCTACCGTGGGCTCTGCGGCAATACGGATTAATCCTCCGAGAGTCTCGCCGATTGCCTGAATAAAGCTGTTTCGTACCTCAACAGATTCTTGAGAAACTACTTTAACTTCACCGGCCTCCGCGACACTGGCGTTGGATTTAATGGAAGCAGACTGTACTGACACCGAGCTTGTGGCATAGGCGTATACCTGGCCACCTCGGTTAGCACCTGAGACATCTACCACACCTTGAATAACGGCATTTTTTGCTAAAATTTCTACTCGACCGCCGTCGGTTATCCCGGTAGCCGAGGTTTCACTTCCTGCTGCTAGCTCCACACGGTCAGCGTCAAGGATCACCTTGCCGCCAGCACCAGTAAAGCTGCTTGCCCGAACAATTCCACGCTGATTGACAACAGACGAGGTCAAGGCATCCAGGGCACGGGCCGAAAGCGCGATGGTTCCACCCTGGCTCGAAATCTCGCCAGTGTTGGTCACCTCGGCATTTAATGCCCCCTGGTCGATCCGGTAGCCGACTAGGCTATTTCCGGCGACTTGAACTCTCACCTGATTACCAGCGAGCATAGCGACCGATCCAGCACCTGCCACCTGAATGGATCCGCTGTTACTAATCTGCGGAGCCACCAGAACCACGTAGCCGCCATCGGCGGTACGGACTTGGCCAGCCTGATCAATTCGACCCGAACTTGTACCAGAAAACTCATAGGTCATTCCGGAAGGAGTCTCGGTGGCCGTGACATCACGCGTGGAGGCGATAAGACTGCCAACATCCACCCGACTGCCATTGGCAAAAATTACCCCATTAGGGTTCACCAATACGACCTGCCCGTTGGCGGTCAACTGTCCCTGAACCTGGGTAGGCTCGGCGGACTGAATTCGGTTGATCGCGACCGAAGAGCGACTGGGTTGCTGGAAAGTCACACTGGCATCTCGTCCAATGTTGAAACTATTCCAGTTCGCCACCATGGTCTTCGTGGTCTGATTAATGACCATTGCGTTGCCAGACTGACTGACAGTGGCCGAACCAGAGACGACACTAGCACCAGTGGGCAGCGCGTTCGATGCTACGTTGGGAAGCGTTTGAGCGAAGGAAGTTTTGAAAAAGAGACCTAAAATCACCGCATACGTTAGGGTGAGCACGGCCGGACGGGCCTTTGCCTGCCTTGAAAAAGACTGTGTTCTAGACCCTACTACCCGGCTAGAAGCCTTGTCCTGTATGACGCTGTCGCGATGATCCAGTATGTTCTCTAATTTTCATGGCACAGATTCAGGCTCTACATCTCTGTAGGTAGCCGTCCAAAACTGGTATCGACGAATAAGACACTCGAAAAAAATTTAGTTCAAATTTTTTCTAATGTCCCCCCGAAACTGTAACGCAAAATTGTTTAAAAAGGTTGACTCAAATAGGAAAACGGAAAATATTTTTATGTTGGTTAAAAAGAGTAGGTAAAGGTTGCCCATAAACGACTTTTGTCGTTCGTGCCATCGTTATCCACGAGCCGGTCTTCGGCGTCTAAACGCTGCCCCGGGTTCTTCCCGAGCTTCGTGGCCCAGACCAGTCGAAAATCATAGGTGTTAGGTTTGGAGGCAAAAAATCCCGCTCCCCAGCCGCTGAGGCGATAAGAGTTGGTCTGCCCCTCATCCAGTATTCCATCCGGCCTCTTGTACCTCGTGACCGATCCGGTGTCGTAAAAGACCATCGGACCCATCGAGCCCCACAAGGGTGAGGAAAATAGGTTGCTTCTCAGCTCGGCCGAGATCCGCCAACCCTCGTCTCCGCTGCCCTCGCCGACGGGATATCCGCGCACACCGTATGGGCCGCCAAGGCCAAATTTCTCAGAGGTATTAAGGTTCTTGCTCGCTGTTTGGGTGGATCCGGTCAGTCCAAAGGTAACGTTTGCCGGCAACCGAATCGACGCTCCTCCGCTGATTAGAGTCTTAAGAAACCCTCCATGGGTCTTTGGACCGTCCTGATCGGCCTCGAAAAACTCAGGGTTTTTCGTTAAATCCAGGTTTCCGGATGTCAGGCCAACCGATCCAAAGAACGTGTTTCCAGTGCTCAAATCGGTCTTATCAAAGTTGTACGACGCGCCGATTGAAGTCATCGACTTCTCGGCGATCGACTCATTATTTACATAATCAGACATTTTTTTCGCGGTCAGGTCCACCGCGAAGCTTTGATTCAACCCCCTTGATCTCTGAATCGGGTAACGAAAACTCACCGTAATGTCGTCGGACTTACCCCGGGCTTGGGTATCGGCATCTGAATCCACTCGATAGGTGACGTGATTTGCGCTCAAGCCGATGCGCCAGCCATAGTCTCCAACCGGAATCGAGCCGATTAATGAATAGGACTCCTGCCCCTGCTTCTCGGAAGGCTTATAGGTCAGCCCGAGTTGCTCACCCTGCCCAAGTGGGTTGTTGAACCTCACCTCTGCCGAGCCAACGTTTCGACCAGTAGATTTTGCCCCCATGTTATTTCCGCCGAGACTTCCCTCGACAGGCTTCCCCTCACTGGCAACAACTGCCGCTCGAACCGTTCCCTGGGTCAATCCTGGCTCAAGATCGACAGTGGCCGACACACCAGGAATCTCCTGAAGCATCAAAAGCCCTCTCTCCAGGGTTTCTTGCTGTATCGGTTCGTTGCCAATCGCGTTTTTGACAATTCTTGAGGCCCACTCGGTATCAAGCCTAAGGCCCTCTTTAGACTCGAACCGGACCGGACGGTCCGGGTCCAGATCGCCCTCGTAGACCATGATCTCCACACGGCCATCGGCGAAGGACTGTTGTGGGATAAGTGCCGTTGCGGCCACGTATCCCCGATCCCGGTAGTTTCTTGTGATCGCCGCCACCGACTTCTCGAGGTCGGGAAACGTGACGTTCCTTCCAACTACGGATCCCATCCAGCCGAAAACCTCCGCTTTTGAAAACGCACGAATGCTACCCATAAGTACCAGCTCAGTGACCAAAAGCGTCGGCTCATTCGGAACTGGTAGCTTCAAATCGTTATCCGCGGCCACAGCACTTCGCTCCGCCGGCGGCGCGATCTCGGGCAATCGATCGGGTGGCGTTCCTGATGCTACGGCAGAATTTTCCACTATAGGATTCGCAGGAATTTCGCTCACTTCAAGCGCCGGCTCTTGAACCGACATCGCCACCGGAGGGTCATCTGACGGTGTCTGCTCTGGCGGAGGATTGTTTAACTCACCGGATGATGGCAACGCCGGTTCAATCGGAACCGGCAGCGCTATTTCGGTACTCACGGCGGCGGTTTGCCGCTCGGCGGAAGAGTCCTGCTTTGGCTGAGCCGACAATGAATCGCTTGCGAGAGAACGCGGCGTAACCGGAGCAGTTCGCAGTGTGTCGATGCCCTCTTGGGACGGTTCCGGCTCCAACGGAGGAAAATGAGCCGGCAGAGTACGGGACTGAACGACAGACTTTTCCGATTCCAGACTGGAAGGAATCTCGATTGACTCAGCAACAGATTCCGGAGTCGTCATCGCTAGCTCAGAGTCCTGGGATGAACTCGTTGTTGTTACCCCGACTTCAGCCGATTGGTTTACCTGGGCTTCTTTTTTTTTTAAGTCAGAGTCGTTCGACGCCTGCGGGTACAAACCGAGGCGGTTCTCAATGGCAGGAACCGAGGGTGCGGCGATCCGGCTCGCCTCTGGCGCTGGATTGGGCGCGGCCTCCAGATTCAAGATCTGCGGAGATTCCACGGCGACCATCTCAGTGATGGCTTGATCTTGTTTTTCCTGCCCGAGTGAACTTGTACTGAACTTCTTAACCGGAGCCTCGCTGACCGGCTTTCGCTCGATGGCAGGATAGCGAAGCGCCTCGAGCACGACGGGGTGATTCGCCGGAAGATCAGTCGCCAGCTCCCGCGATATGCTCCACCAGCCTGGGGTCTCTTGCGTCATGGTCATTCTCTTGACCGAATAAATCTGACGATTTCCCGACGACCAGCGCTGAACGAAATCGAACGTCATGGCCTGGTTGGAGGCATCGATCAGTTTGAGGTCATGAACGTCAACATCAATGTCCTGACGACCCACAATTCTGGAGCGACGAAACTTTAACCAGGCTGACAGGGTGGCGTAACGGTCGCTGGAAAAGTCGCGGCTGTAAAAACTCGAATAGCGAGCGAAATCCTGAGTGGCCCAGCTGAATGACCATTCGGCAATAATTTCCGATATGGTCTTGGTCAAACGGCTTCGCTCTTCCTCCGACAGCGCCAAAACCGCGGCACTGGGTTGGCCACGCAAAACCGGCGCCGGCGAAGTGGCAGGCTCGATCGCCTCTGGCGCAACGACCCTGGCGGGCGCCTTATCTTCTGCCAACTTTTTAGATACTTCAGGAATTTTAGATACCTCAGGGAGCACGGCAGCAGCCTCACGCTTTGACGCGGACTCGATCTCTGCAACCGCTGCAGGGGGAGCTTTTGCCAGCGGTTTGGACTTCTCGCCCTGCGGCGCCATGGCGGGCGCCGCTGCCTTGGCGACGTCGGTCGGATTCGATTCCGATTCGCCGGCCTGGCCCGCTGGGGCCTCCGTCTTGGCTATATCCGGTGATTTGGCGGGTTTATCCCCCTCGTCGGACGAACCCTCCCGCTTGAGCACCTCGGGTTTAGTGCTGCGAGCCCAGTGCTCAAAGCCATCTCTCTTAATGACTTCAAGCTGGGTCGAGACATAGTCCTTACCGCCTCTCCAGTAATCCGACGCAAGATCCGATTTAGCAAAGAAGTATGCGGCAACGCCAATGGCGCCGGCCGTGAACAGCCAGACAGCCCACTTGGCGATCCTCAACCGACCAGATGCTACTGCCGGTTTATCCGCATCAAACTCGTCTTCAGGCACAACTCACCCTTGAAAAAGTATTCTGTCCCTCAAAAGCAATCTCCATGCCTGAAGTTAAAAATCCATTAAAAACATATATTTAAATTTAAAAATGAATCTTTTTTATTAATATTTTTAGGTGATTTATCCACTTCGGCGCATTGGAAACGGACAAATTTGCCGATCTCTTTACCCCGTACACCCCGGAAATGGCTAATCGAATTCTGGTTTTTCTCCGATAACTGACGAGAGAGGCATAGAAATTGCTTCTGTAAGAGCGTTATTCATGCGGACGGGCCGGAAAATTCAGTGCCCGAAATGGTCTGAGCTTCAAAGACTAGATTTGGACGGTGATCCAGCAGAGATGCGGCACCTGAACCTCTTCAAGATGATCGACATGAAGCGCACGAGTAACCAACTGATCTGACACTGTTTGCGAAAAACGACTGGGGAACCCCCATTTTTTTTGATTTCTAGCACGCGGTGGGATTACTCCTGCGCGAAAGAAATACGCCGCTGGCCATCCTCCCGGTAGTTTTGTCTCGCCGATAAGAAAAATATTTTTCAGAATTCGCGAAAGTGCATTCCGGACGATCCGAAAAATGCAACACCGCGTCTGGCACGTCTGAGAGGGCAATGGTTTGCTTGATCACCGCCTTAGACATCCCATACAAGTCAAGCAACCAACGATCATCAATGCGCGAACTCGCCGCAAAAAATCTTTCAAGATCTGGGTAGATTTCGAGGAACTGGGCTTTTACATCCGACCCAACCTCAAAGGCCTCACAGCCGATGCATGGACCGAACCAGAAATAAAACTGAGGCGCCTCGGATTGAAATTTCTCGGGTCGCGGCGATATCGGCTGAAAGAGCTCACGCAAGACCGCCTGGATCACCCCGCCGCAGAGGCCTCGCCAGCCAACATGAATAGCGCCAACTTGTTCGTACATATTTGTATAAAAGAGAATTGGCAAGCAGTCTGCGGTCATCACCACACAGGGCTCATCAACAGAGGAAGTTATTGCCGCATCCGCCCCACGATCCCCGAGCTTGGACCGAAGATCGGGAAACTGATCCGAAACCCGGGGGCTGCGATCCAGACGAACGACTTCAACACCATGGACTTGGGTCAGCCAACTGACGTCCCTGGGAAAGAAGCGCTGAAACAGAATCCGGTTAGCCGCTACACTCTCGGCCACATCACCCACATGCGCACCAAGATTGAAACCGTCGAAAGGAGGCTGGGACCCTCCCCCCTGTCGGGTGGTCTGATAGGCATGAACATGCGGCGGGAAAAATCCCTCTATATATAGAACGCCATTTTCCTGCGTGGGCGAGAGATTCAAACAAGGATCCTAATAATCAAATGAATCCCTGGTCATTAAGTCTGATGAATTCCCACTCATCCACCTGATTCCTTGCCGCACCGATCTCGGCTTCGAAGTTAGATCTTGCCGTCTGTTGAAGCAAGATCAAAAGACGTTGGGCATGTTCGTGCTTGGCCAATGATGCGATGGCCAGATAGTAAGCGGCACGCCTATCGTCGACCGGAATGAGATCTCCTGACTTGTACATACAACCAAGGGTATAAGCGCAGTGACGACTACCCCGCTCTACCCCCTGCTCAAGTAAAGCAATGCCGCGCGAAAGATTCTTTTGAACACCCCAGGGAACACCGGAGCCCGAAATCAGAATCTGTCCAAGGTTGGCATGCGCGTCGGGTATACCCTGCTCGATCGCCTTCTCGTAATATTGCGCCGCAACAGAAAGATCCTGCTTCGCACCTCCAAGACCTTGTTCGTACATTAGCCCGACGTTAAAGCTCGCAATGCCGTTGCGATGACTATCGAAGGAATTATGATACTGAAATAACCTCTCAATTTGATCGGGTTTTAATAGACCCTCCAGTGTCATCGAGGTGAGTCGCTTTTGGGCCTCCTCACAGAGCTCTTGGGTGAACGCCTCGAAGTACTGATCGAACGCAGAGTCGTAGCGGCCACGTGCGAGGTTAAAATCTCCCGCTTCTAGCAATTGAGAAGAATTATTATTTAGACCGGCCATTAAAAGCGTGGGTAGTGAGGCGAGAGATGCCTAAACGACGCCGCAGCCATTCAAGCACATGACATTCTACGTTACTCGAATCGATCGTACCGCATCCCCCCAGGGAACCCTTAACAAAAACTCAAGAATGTCCGTAGGTCAAAAATCGGGTCAGTCACTCATTATTTAATCTATGGGAAAACTTATAAACATCGCCGGTAGTATGTTCTCGAAAGCGCTTCTGGCGCTGGTGATCGGTGTCGGAACTGTACAGATTGTGATGATCGCAATCGGCTTCTCGCACTAAACCATCGCTCGAGTAAATAGTTTCTCCCACACGGCGTAACCATCCTCTTTAAGCGCCAGCAAAAAAAGTTCGCGCACGGTACTCGTTACACCGGCCTTGAAATAGACCTCACTTTCCAATCCAGGATGAGTGAACTTCAAGCACCAAGCATGCAACGCTTGACCGACAAGATTTTTCGATACGGAATCTTTCCAGTCGTCGATTACTTTTACCCCCCTGCTGGGAGCGCCACGTGCGTAGCTCCTGTCTCCCACTAAAGGGTGCTTTATGAACTCCGCATGAACCCGGATTTGATGGGTACGACCTGTTTCTAAAGCACAATGAACTAGGGTCACTGGGCAGCCGGCGATCAGACCATGAGCGACCGGCGAAAATCGAGTGATTGCGGCTTTTCCCCTATCTGTAGCGAGCACCGCCATTTTCTGACGGTTTCTGGGATCGCGACCTATTGAATTTTCTACACGAATAGGTGAATTCAAGACACCCCACGCCAATGCGATATACGCGCGCGACACCGAGCGCGATTGAAGCTGCCGAACAAGCTCCGCATGTGCCCGTAAATTTCTGGCCACTACCATTACGCCGGAGGTGTCACGATCAAGTCGATGCACGAGACCACAGCGCGGCAATGCCGCCAGCTCTGGGTGCCGATACAAAATCGCATTCGCAAGCGTTCCATCCGGATTACCGGCGCCAGGATGCACGACCAAGCCTACCGGTTTATTGATGATGATGACATCGAGATCCTCATAGAGCACCTCTAGGGGAATGGACTGCGCAATCCACTGCGTTTGCGGTTGGGGCTTCGGCGGTGAGGCTAAAATCGTCTGACCAAGGCGAACAGTTGTCGAAGACTTTGCAGTGCTTTGATCAATCAAAATGTGGGCATCGGCGATCCAACGCTGGACTTGTCCTCGGGATACGCCGGGGTACAACTGACAGACCACCATGTCCAGCCGTTTGCCCTCCTGCTCCGTGGATACGACCTGACAACGAGGGCTATAATCATCGGAACTTTCCAGCTCCTCTGAAAATTCATGATCACTGCTTTCCATAAATGTCTTCGTCGTCTGTCCGTAATAATGATGCTGTTGGTGGCGGGCGCAGCCCCCCTGATGCTGTCGGGTTGTGCAGCAGACTCCTTGGCCAAAGATCCCACCCTGGGATGGAATGCAGACCGATTGTACGCAGAGGCCAAGGATGAAATGGCCAATGGCAACTGGGCGGCCGGCATCAAACTGCTCGAAAAGCTGGAGTCCCGTTATCCCTTCGGGCGCTACGCCCAGCAGGCCCAGATCGACACCGCCTTTGCCCACTGGAAGGAAGGCGAGAATGTGCTGGCCCTCGCGGCCATCGATCGGTTCGTCAAGCTCTACCCGAACCACGACAACATGGACTATGTCCTGTACTTAAAGGGTCTGATTAATTTCAATGACCGGGCCACTCTGTTTACCAAATACACCGGCGAAGATCTCGCCGAGCGCGACCCCAAAGCCGCCAAGGAAGCCTTTGACAGTTTCAAAGAGCTCGTCATTCGCTTTCCGAACAGCAAATACGCAGAAGATGCCGCCGGTCGCCTGAATTTCCTGGTCAATATGCTGGCCTCCAATGAGGTGCATGTGGCCCGCTTCTATATGCGTCGTGGCGCGACACTGGCCGCGGTCAATCGGGCCCAGGCCGTGGTCAAACAGTTCCAGGAAGCGCCCGCGATTGAAGAGGCACTGGCCATCATGATGGTGGGGTATCAGCAACTGAACCTTCCCGACCTGAGCCAGGATGCCCGGCGCGTGCTGGAAAAGAATTTTCCCGGCAGTCTTTATCTGACTAAAGGCTACGACCCCAAGCTGCGGGGTGGTGCGGAAGAGAACAAGCCGTCGATCTTCACCAAATTCAAATTTTGGAATTAAGCCACTGGTGCGCAGCCTGAGTGTCGCGGGTTCGTGTGAATCCGGGCAGACTGCGCAGAATGCGTCGCCCATAAGCCGTATCGGCCAAGCGACGATCCCCCACCACCACCAGACCGCGATCGGTCTCGGTACGAATCAAACGCCCCACGCCTTGCTTTAACAGAATCGCCGCCTCGGGCACCGAAATGGTGGTGAACGGGTCGCGTCCTTGTCGAACGACCCACTGGGATCGGGCCTCCAAGACCGGATCATCCGGCGGGGCAAACGGCAGCTTATCGATCACCACCAACGCGAGTGCATCGCCCGGAACATCCACGCCTTCCCAGAAACTGTGACTGCCCACGAGCACTGCGCGCCCATGCGCGCGGAACCGATCAATCAATTGATGACGCGGCATATCGCCCTGGACCAAGAGCAATCGATCCGGGTGTTGCGCGGCCCATGGGATGCACCAGTCCTTGGCATGCATCACCGACCGATGAGAGGTGCACAGAATAAATACGCCGCCCCGGACATGGTCGAGCAGCGCACGAATGTCTGGATCATCAAGCAGTTGTCGAATCAGATCGGGGGCCTTGGGGTCAGGACCGTGTTCCGGCACCAGCAAAAGCCCCTGATGCGCGAAGTCAAACGGACTCTCTGCAATCAGTGTCGCGGCCTGTGTGAGCCCCAAGCGCTCTTGAAAATGCGTGAAGTGTCCGCCAACGGCCAAGGTGGCCGATACAAAGATCCAGCTGCGCTGATGCTTGGCCATCTCTTCCTGGAATTTTCCCGAAATGTCATAGGGAGTCACATGAAACGTCACCCCCGTGCGTGTTCCCTCTAACCATCGCACCACCGGACTGTCGTCATCGGTATGACAGAAGCGATCAAAACGCTGTGTTAAGTCCTGCACTCGGGCATGAAGTTGGGCCAGATCGATATGGCGCTCAGCATTCGTCTGCAAGGCCACTCCAATCGCAAGTAAGGCCGAGAGCATCTGCCCAATGCGCTCTTCCCATTGGCCACGCAAGCTCGAATCCATCGACTCCCAACGCAGCCGTTTGCCGGCCGGGTCGGCGAGGACGGCACGTAGATCCGCCGCCGCACGCTCCAAGGCCCCGGTCAGATCCGGCCACGATGCCCCATCACGCGCATGGACCAATCCCGCGGCCAGTGCATCCCGCGCGCAGACCCCCACTAAAGCGGTGGAGACGGACTCACTGAAAAACTGCGTGGCGATGTCTGCAAGTGCATGGGCTTCATCAATCACGATGTGCTCCACCGTGGGCAATAGCTCGCCAAAGCCTTCGTCACGCAGGGCCATGTCGGCACACAACAGATGATGGTTCACCACCACCAGGTCCGCCTCGGCCGCGCGTTTTCGTGCGGCCAATACATGGCAGTCATTTAATCGCGGACAGTTCTGACCCAGACAGTTTTCCCGTGTCGAGGTGGCCGCGGACCAGACCGCCGAGCTCTCCGGAACCGACGCACACTCGGAAATATCTCCCGTGTGGGTTGCAGCCGCGAACCGCACGATCTCGGCAAAGGCCGCCGCCTCTTCCCGGCGCGTAAAACGTCCGCTGCCTGCATGCTGTTCTAAACGATACAAACACAGGTAGTTGGCGCGCCCTTTGAGCACCGCGGTCTGGGCCGATACACCGAGCGCGGCTTTAATCCGGGGAATGTCCCGCTGGTACAACTGATCCTGCAGATGCCGCGTGGCCGTGGAGACTAAGGTCTTACCCGCATGACGCAGTAAGGGCACCAGATACGCAAATGTCTTTCCGACCCCGGTGCCGGCTTCGGCCACAAGGACATGCCGTTGTGTGAAGGCATCATCGATAGCCTGCGCAAGCGTGACCTGCCCCTCTCGATACCGATAAGCGGGTGCGGCACGATCAAGCACTCCGCCAGTGGCAAATACCGCCTGAAGTGAGGTGTCGCCCTCTGCCATCAGGCCGGAACGTCCGGCGACAGTTGCATTTGCAACAGCGTGACCTGATCCTTTAACTGGAGCTTGCGTTTCTTGAGCCTGCGAATCTGCAGTTCATCACGAACCCCCTGCTGCTGCAGTTGTTCAATTAAATGATCCAGTTCCCGGTGCTCGGCCTCGAGCTCCAGCACGCGTAACTCCAGGGTCCGCACATCGGAGAGAAACTGGCTCATGATCGTTCCCTGCGCTTTCGGGCCCGGTTGCGCATCTCGGCATCGATGGTGCGCAGGGCTTGCAGTTCCGCTTCACGGCGCAGGTCAAAGCTGCGCATCTCGCGCAGGTGATCGGTTCGGATGGTTTCCATGCAACTGGCCGAAAAAAACCGTTTCAGGCATTCCTCCTCGCGCTTGGCCAGCTCCCGGGAAAACGCCTTGCGCTCGCGCTCAATCTGATTGAGCTGCTGCTCGTGGGGCGGCTTTCGGACCTTTAAGTCCGCATCCGGGTCCGCGGTCTCGGCCGCCGGCTGTGCCAGGGCCGATCCTATGCACAGCAGAACACCGGCCAGCCATGAACATGGGAAAATGAAGGTTTTGCGCATCCCGGAATTATCCCTTGTCAGACCAAAAACAGCCATCGGCCGAACAGCTGATCGCCATTGCCGATGCTCTTGAGACCAGCCTTCACCAGGCCGGCCACGAGATATTGCGGCTTTACCATGCACCCGAGCACGTGATTTCCACAAAATCCGATGCCTCACCGGTCACGACCGCCGATCTGGCCAGTCACGACCTGTTGGTGGGGGCTCTGCGTCGGGTCACACCGGACTGGCCAGTGATCTCAGAAGAAGACAGTGTCCATCACGGGTTTTCCAAGGAGCGGGCCGGGAGCCTCAGTCCCGATGCGCCATGGTGGCTGCTCGATCCGTTGGACGGGACCAAGGAATTCATTGCCCGGACCGGTGAATTCAGTATCAATCTTGGCCTGGTGGTGAACCATCGCGCGGTATTTGGCCTGCTGTACGGGCCACTGCATAAGGTCTTGTATCGCGGTGGTGCCGGCATGCCGTCAGAGCGTAAATCCGCCGACTCGGACTGGGTACGGATCCGGTGTCGTACACGGCCCGCCGACGGTGGCGTGTTGATCTCGAGTCGGCGTAGCGTGGCGTTTCCGGAGGGCGAAACCTTTACGCGTCGGGATCATCTGGGCTCGGCGCTCAAGTTTGGCCGAATCGCCGAAGGCCAGGCCGATGTCTATATGCGCCGCGGCCCGACCATGGAGTGGGACACCTGCGCCGGTCAGGCCATCGTGGAAGCCGCCGGCGGCCAGGTGCTCACCTTGCAACAGCAACCCCTGCGCTACGGCAAACCAGATTTCCGCAATGCCGGGTTTTTAGTCAGCGCTCGGTGAAGTGGGTCTGGGTTTCCCGCGCCGCCGATTCCATGTAGTCGGTGGAACGCATTTCCACCAGTCGGCTCACCGTGCGGGTGAATTCATTGGCCAGCATGCCTTCGGTGTAGAGCTCCTGCGCTGGAACATCCGCCGACACAATCAACTTCACACGATGATCGTAGAGCACATCCACCAGCCAGGTGAAGCGGCGCGCCTCGGATGACATCGCCGCCGACATCTTGGGCACCCCCGACAGCACCACGGTATCAAACTGCTGAGCGAGCTCCAGATAATCGTTTTGAGAGCGCGGGCCGCCACACAAGGTTTTGAAATCAAACCAGATCACCCGACCGTGGCGGGCAATGGCGCGAATCTCACGCTCCTCAATCCGCAATACCGGGTTGTCATTCACTTCCGAAGAAGCGGCAACCACGGTGTCACCACCGGCAGAGGCCGCCCCCATGGCACGCGAATCGATCGTTGCGAGATGATCAAAGGTGTCGCGAATCTCCCGATCCGTCGCGGCATTTAACGGATACAGATAGGCCCGCACACTGTCGCGCTCAAACTGCCGATAATCCTGACCGCCATCCACCTGAAGAATGTCCATGTGCTGTTTGATCAGTTCAATGGCCGGCAGCACCCGATCCCGATGCAGTCCATCCGGGTACAGGGTGCCCGGATGATAGTTCGAGGTCATGATGAACCCCACCCGGCTGTCAAACAGAGCGTGCAACAATCGCTCTAGAATCATGGCGTCAGCAATATCCGAGACATGAAACTCGTCAAAACAGATCAGGCGATAGCGCCGTGCCACCCGCTGGGCCACCTCATCCAGCGGGTTCTCAGTGCCGCGCAGGTCATGCATTTCCCGATGGGTGGCCCGCATGAACTCATGGAAATGCAAACGGACTTTGCGCTCTAAGGGCACGTGCTTGAAAAAGCAGTCCATGAGCAGGCTTTTGCCGCGACCTACCCCACCCCACAGGTAGATGCCCCGGGGCAGCGGTGGTTTGGAAATCATTTTTTTGAGCGTGCCGCCACGCTTGGCCTTGTAGTCGGCCCACTCCTGAGCGCAGTGTTCTAAACGCTCAGCCGCCTGCAACTGCGCCGGGTCTGCATGAAACCCGTGCTCCGCAAGCTCTTTTAGGTAAGCGTCGTAAACCGAGACCCGCGGCGGCAGCTGCATGGCGCCTTACATATTGAGAGCGCGCTTGTAGATCGCCAGGGATGCCTCGCGCATTGCTTCGGACAGTGACGGATGGGGGTGACAAATACGCCCAATATCCTCGGCCGAGGCTTTAAACTCCATGGCCACCGCCGCCTCGGAAATCATGTCCGAGGCCGCCATACCAATAATGTGCACGCCCAGAATCTGTTCGGTCTCCTCATCGGCAAGTACCTTCACAAATCCATCGGTCGAATCCATGCCCAAGGCACGGCCATTGGCCGCAAACGGAAACTGTCCGCTCTTGTACTTACGCCCTTCCGCTTTTAACTGCTGCTCGGTACGGCCGACCCAGGCGATCTCCGGCGAGGTGTAAATCACCCACGGGATGCAGTCGTAATCAATGTGCGGGTGTTGGCCAGCGATGAGTTCCGCTACCATCACGCCTTCGTCTTCGCCCTTGTGGGCCAGCATCGGGCCGCGTACCACATCACCCACGGCATAAATCCCGGGCACCGCTGTGCGGCAGACATCGTCCACCGGGATAAATCCGCGCTCATCCACGACCAGACCCACCTGATCCAACTGAAGATTGGCCGTGTTCGGCGTACGACCGATGGAGACAATCAGGCGATCGCAATCGAGGGATTTGGATTTCCCATCGCTATCGGCGTAGGCGACCTTGACCCCCTTCGCAGAGGCCTTGATCTCACCGATCTTCACACCCAGATGGATATCGAGTCCTTGCGCGGTGAAGAGTTTAAAGGCCTCTTTGGAAACCGCATCGTCACAGGCGCCCAAAAACGTGGGCAGCGCCTCGAGAATCGTGACCCTGGACCCGAGACGCCGCCACACCGAGCCGAGTTCCAGACCAATCACGCCGGCACCAATCACGCCGAGCTTCTCCGGAACCGAATCAAATGCCAGCGCACCTTCGTTGTCACAGACGATCTTATTGTCGACTTTGAGACCCGGAAGATGGCGGGCATTTGAACCCGTGGCAATGATGACGTTCTTGGCCACCACCGTCTCGGGTTCCTCCCCCTCTACCTCCACCAAAACTCCAACATCATTTCGGCCCGCAAATTTGCCGTGGCCTTTTAACCAGACGATCTTGTTTTTTCGAAAAAGGAACTCGATGCCCTTGCTCATCTTGGACACGATGCTTTCCTTGCGCTTGATCATTTTGGCAATGTCCATCGACACGCCCTTCACGCTGATGCCATGCGTGCCGAGGTGATGACTCGCCTTCTCAAACTCTTCGCTCGAGGCGAGCAAGGCCTTCGATGGAATGCAGCCCACGTTCAAACAGGTGCCGCCCAAGGCCATCTCGCCATTGGGATTACGCCATTTCTCCACGCAGGCCGTTTTCAATCCGAGCTGGGCTGCGCGCACGGCCGCGATATAGCCCGCCGGGCCGGAACCGATCACCACCACATCGTATTGCGTCATAACGAATCTCTTTCTTAATCAGACTTCGAGCAGTAAGCGGGCAGGATCTTCCAGGGCCTCTTTCATGGTGACCAAGCCCAGCACCGCCTCACGTCCATCAATGATCCGATGGTCATAGGACATCGCCAGATAATTGATCGGGCGAATCACGACCTGCCCGTTCTCGGCCACCGGACGATCCTTGGTCGCATGAATGCCCAAGATGGCAGACTGCGGCGGGTTGATGATCGGGGTCGAGAGCATCGAGCCAAAAATACCGCCATTGGAAATCGAGAATGTGCCGCCGGTGAGCTCATCGATGGAGATCTTTCCATCACGGGCCTTCACGCCGTACTCGGCGATCTTTTTCTCGATGTCGGCAAAGGTCATCTGATCTGCATTGCGCAGAATCGGCACCACCAGACCACGGGGCGACCCCACTGCAATACCAATATCAAAATAACCGTGGTACACGATGTCATTGCCATCCACCGAGGCATTAAGCACGGGGAATTTCTTCAAGGCGGCGACCGCGGCCTTCACAAAAAAGGACATGAATCCGAGTTTGACGCCGTGTTCCTTTTCAAAACGCTCGCCGTACTGCTTGCGCAGGGCCATCAGCGGCGCCATGTTCACCTCGTTGAAGGTGGTCAGAATGGCATTGGTCGCCTGCGACTGAAGCAGACGTTCGGCCACCCGCGCCCGCAGTCGGCTCATGGGCACACGCTGCTCGGGGCGGCCTTCCAACTGGGCTTCGGGCCCGAAGGTCATCGCAGGCTGCGGCAATCCGGCCGATTGCGCCACCGACGGCAACCCCGCGCCCGGTGCGGCGGCGACCGCAGCGGGGCCTGCCTTTTGTGCGGCCAGGACATCGGCCTTGGTGATGCGGCCATCTTTGCCCGTGCCTTGCGCGGGAACCACGCCGGTCTCGGCCATGAGCTTGGCGGCCGAGGGCATTGCAATCGCGGCACCTGCACGGGGCACCGATACGGGTGCCGCCGGAGTGGGCGCAGCCGCAGCCGGAACCACGGCGGGTCCGGTCTTCGCTGGTGCAGCCGCAGGTGCTGCTCCTGCGCCTGCCTTGGCCTCGGTATCGATCTTGGCGATCACCTCGCCGGAGACCACGGTGCCGCCATCGCCTTTCACAATCTCGGACATTACGCCCGCGGCAGGTGCCGGCACTTCGAGCACGACCTTATCGGTCTCGATTTCAATCAGGATCTCATCGGCGGCCACTGCATCGCCGGGTTTCTTCTTCCACTGCAACAGCGTTGCCTCGGCAACCGATTCCGATAACTGCGGAACTTTTACATCATGAATAGCCATTGTCGTCTCTCTGCGTTCTTATGTTTTATTTGGTGTGAACAAATCCCTTAACCTTGCCAAAGGCCGTGTTGATCAGATCCTTCAACTGGGCCACGTGTTTTTCCAGATATCCCACCGCCGGCGAGGCCGAGGCCGGGCGCCCGGCATAGGCAAGCTTTTGTCCGGGCAGCATGTTCTCCAGAATGTTGTGCTGAATCTGGAACCAGTAGCCTTGGTTCTGCGGCTCATCCTGCACCCAGATCACCTCGGTGGCATTCGGGAACTTCTTCAACTCGGCGGCAAAGGCCTTGTGCGGGAATGGATAGAGCTGCTCGACCCGCAGGATCGCCACGTCACCGGCCTTACGATCGCGTCGTGCATTGACCAGTTCGTAGTAGACCTTGCCGGAACAGGCCAGCACACGAGTGACCTTCTTGGCCTCGATGGCCTTATCCACCTCGCCAATGACGGTTTGGAATCCACCACGGGTGAGCGCCTCCAGCGGCGAGCCCGCGTCTTTGTTACGCAGCAGCGACTTGGGAGATAACACCACCAGGGGTTTGCGGAACGGACGGATCATTTGCCGGCGAAGGACGTGGAAAATCTGTGCGGCCGTGGTGGGTTGGACCACCTGCATATTGGTGTCGGCACACAACTGCAGAAAACGCTCGGGGCGTGCGGACGAATGCTCCGGCCCCTGCCCTTCATAGCCGTGCGGCAACAACATCACCAGGCCCGACTGACGGCCCCACTTCACTTCGCCGGAAGAAATAAACTGATCGATCACCACCTGGGCCCCGTTGACGAAGTCACCGAACTGTCCTTCCCAGATCACTAGGGAGTTGGGCTCGGCGGTGGAGTACCCAAACTCAAACCCCAGCACGGCCTCTTCCGAGAGTACTGAGTCGATGACCAGAAATGGTGCCTGACCGGGCGCGACGTTTTGCAAGGGAATATAGGTGCCCGAATCCCACTTCTCACGGTTCTGATCATGCAATACGGCATGACGGTGCGTGAAGGTGCCGCGGCCGGCATCCTGGCCGGTAATGCGCACCGCGTAGCCACTGGCCACCAGTGAGGCATAGGCAAGGTGCTCGCCCATCCCCCAATCCAGATTGATCTCGCCCCTGCCCATCGCCCGGCGATCTGCAATCACCTTCTCCACCAGAGTGTGCGCCTTAAAGTTCGGTGGAATGGTGGTGATCCGCTCCGACAGCCGTTTGATCTCGGCGGCGGGCACCGAGGTGTCAGCGTCATCGGTCCATTTCTTGCCTAAAAAGGGCGACCAGTCGACCGCGTATTTGCCCTTGTAGTTGGAGATGACCGGCGAAGATTGATTCGTACCGGCCTCCATATCGGCCCGATAAGCCTTGACCATCTCATCGCCCTCGCCAATGCGAATGACCCCAATGGTTTCCAAGCGATCGGCATATAACTTGCGCGTGCCGGGATGTTGGCCAATCTTTTTGTACATCAGTGGCTGGGTGAGCGATGGCGTGTCCTGCTCGTTGTGGCCGAGCTTGCGGAAGCACACAATGTCCACCACCACATCTTTATTGAACTGCATGCGGTAATCCACCGCAATCTGCGTGGCCAGCACCACCGCCTCCGGGTCGTCGCCATTGACGTGCAACACCGGTGCATCGATCATCTTCACCACGTCGGAGCAGTAACTGGTGGATCCTCTATCACGCGGATCGGAAGTGGTAAATCCGATCTGATTATTGATCACCAAATGAATGGTGCCGCCCGTGCCATAACCGCGGGTCATGGCCAGGTTCAGTGTCTCCATCACCACGCCCTGGCCGGCAAAGGCCGCATCGCCGTGGACCAGGATCGGCACCACCTGATTGCCCTGCTCGTCGCCGCGGCGATCCTGGCGTGCCCGCACCGACCCTTCCACCACCGGATTCACGATCTCGAGGTGCGAGGGGTTAAAGGCAAGCGACAAGTGTACCGGGCCACCCGGTGTGGAAATGTCACTGGAAAAGCCTTGGTGATATTTCACATCTCCGGCCGGAAGGTCATCGGCATGATGGCCTTCAAATTCAGAGAAGAGTTCCTTTGGAATCTTGCCCAGGGTGTTGACCAGCACATTCAGTCGGCCACGGTGGGCCATGCCGATCACAATCTCTTGAGCACCAAGCTCTCCACAGCGCTGGATGATCTCATCCATCGACGCAATAAAGGACTCACCGCCCTCTAATGAAAAACGTTTTTGTCCCACATACTTGGTGTGCAGAAAACGCTCCAGCCCCTCGGCCGCAGTGATCTTGGACAGAATGCGTTTTTTCTTTTCAGGCGAGAACTGCGGTGTGGAGCGGATCGGCTCTAATCGTTGCTGGAACCAACGCTTTTCGGCCGGATCGGCGATGTACATGTACTCCGCGCCTATCGTGCTGCAATAGGTGTCGCGCAGACCTTTGATGATCTCGCGCAGGGTCATTTGCTCCTGACCGAAATACAGGTTGTCGGCCCGAAACGTGATATCGAGATCGGACTCGGTCAGATCATAAAACCCCGGCTCTAATTCGGGGATCGAGGGCCGCTCCTGGCGTTTGAGCGGGTCCAGATCCGCCCACTTAGTGCCCAGAAAGCGGTAGGCCGCGATGATCGACTGGACATGGACCTGCTTGCGGGCAATCGATAGGTCACGCTCGGCCACGCGCGGCAGAAATGCATTGGCTTTCGCGCGCTGGGCAAAGGATTCGATAATCGGCGCATGGGCCACATCACGGCTGGTCTCCGACCCATCGGTGGCCGGCAGAATCTGTAACTGTTCAAAGTAGTGGCGCCATTTGTCTGACACCGAGCCCGGGTTATCGAGGTAGGCCTCGTAGAGCTCTTCCACATATGGCGCGTTGGCGCCAAACAGGTACGAGTTGAGCTGATAGCTCTTCATCATGATGCTTCACCCTTCTAGGCTTTCGGCCTGAAATGATGCAGGTCTAACCTTCCGCGTTCGGGCTTCACCCGTCAACGGATCGCTTTGTTCCAGTTCCCCTGAAGCGAACTGCAACGTCCACGCAGGTTACCACTGCTCCTCCGATAAAAAAAGGGGGTCTCACGCCCCCTATCCTCTGTTTACCGCTTGGCGACCGGTTTTACCGAACGCGATGTCGCCCCCACATACAACTGACGGGGGCGGCCAATCTTGTACTCCGGATCCGTGATCATTTCCTTCCACTGACTGATCCAACCGATGGTTCGGGCCAGGGCAAATATGCAGGTAAATGCATCCGTGGGGATGCCTAAGGCGCGCTGCACAATGCCGGAGTAGAAATCCACGTTCGGATAGAGTTTTCGGGACACGAAGTAATCGTCTTCCAGCGCGATTTTCTCCAGGGCCATGGCCAGCTTAAAAATCGGGTCGTTTTGCAGGCCCAGTTCGTCAAGCACTTCTTTACAGGTCTCCTGCATCAGCTTGGCCCGCGGATCAAAGTTCTTGTAGACCCGATGGCCAAAGCCCATCAGGCGTACGCCAGAGTTCTTATCTTTTACTTTCTCCATGAACTCGCCCACCTTGGCCACACCGCCATTAGCATTCAGGTCTTCGAGCATGTTCAGGCAGGCCTCATTGGCCCCACCGTGGGCCGGACCCCACAGGCAGGCAATGCCGGCCGCGATGGCCGCAAACGGGCTGGTGCCCGATGAGCCGCACAGACGCACGGTGGAGGTCGATGCATTCTGTTCGTGATCGGCATGAAGAATAAAAATCCGATCCATCGCCCGCACGAGCACGTCATTTAACTTATACGGCTCGCATGGCGTGGCAAACATCATGCGCATGAAGTTGCCGGTGTAGCCCAGATCGTTTTGCGGATAGATGATCGGCTGGCCGATGCTGTACTTATACGAGAGCGCCACCAGGGTGGGCATCTTGGCGATCAATCGGATCGCAGAGATGTCCTGCTGCTCGGCAGAATTAATGTCCATGCTGTCGGGATAAAACGCCGACATGGCCCCGATCATCCCGGTCAGAATCGCCATCGGGTGGGCATCGCGCCGGAACCCGCGCAAGAAAAACTGCATCTGCTCATGGACCATCGTGTGGCGCATGACCAGTTCCTGAAACTCGGCCTTCTGCGCGGCATTGGGCAGCTCACCGTAATAGAGCAGATAGCAGGTTTCCAGAAAGTCGCAGTGCACGGCCAGATCCTGGATCGGATAGCCGCGATACAGCAGCTCCCCTTTATCCCCATCAATGTAGGTGATGGTCGACTGACATGAGGCCGTGGACAGAAAACCCGAGTCATAGGTGAACTTACCGGTCGCCCCATAGAGCTTGCGAATGTCGACCACATCCGGGCCCACAGTCCCTTTCAGAATCGGAAATTCGACCGATGGCGTTCCATCGGAAAACGACAGCGTGGCTTTTGGATCAGTCGACATGGTCAGTTCCTTTCGAGCAATGCATTACGATGGGTCGGTGCGAATCTTGTCCAGCACCGCGTGCACCTCGGGACAATCCAGTTCGCCGCTTGGCGACTCGGTGCCCACCAGTAGATTCAACAGATCGTTATCCGAGAGGTCCAGCAACTGGGCCAGGCCACTGTGATCGGACTCGGTCAGGCGCCCTTCCCACTGCTCAAAGAAACGCTCTAACAACAGATCATTTTCCAACATGCCACGTCGCGCACGCCACTTGAGCCGGCGCGCCACCTCCGCCTGAAGAGTGCCACCCGCCGGAGCGGGTTCGCGCGACGACTGCAGCATTAGACGGTCCTGCGCACCATCAGCTCTTTAATCTTGCCAATGGCTTTAGTGGGATTCAGACCCTTCGGGCAGACGTCCACACAGTTCATGATGGTGTGGCAGCGGAACAGACGATAGGGGTCTTCCAGATTGTCGAGCCGCTCGCTGGTGGCCTGGTCGCGTGAATCGGCAATAAACCGATATGCCTGCAGCAGACCGGCCGGGCCAACAAACTTATCCGGGTTCCACCAGAACGACGGGCAGCTCGTGGAGCAGCAGGCACACAGAATGCACTCATACAGGCCATCCAATTCTTCACGCTCTTCGGGTGACTGCAGACGCTCTTTCTCGGGTGGCGGTGTGTCGTTGATCAGGAAGGGCTTGATCGAGTGGTACTGCTTAAAGAAATGCGTCATGTCCACGATCAGGTCACGCACCACCGGCAGACCCGGGAGCGGACGCAAGACGATGGGCTCTTTTAGGTCGCGCAGATTGGTGGTGCATGCGAGCCCATTCTTGCCGTTGATGTTCATCGCGTCGGAGCCACACACGCCCTCCCGGCACGAACGGCGAAACGACAACGAATCGTCCGCATCGCTTTTGATGCGCATCAGCGCATCGAGCAACATCTTGTCGGTGTCTTTGAGTTCCACCGTGAGATCCTGCATGTAGGGCTTGGAGTCCTTGTCCGGATCGTAACGGTAGATCGAGAAACGAACGCTGCGAGAAGCCATGATCAGAATGTCCTCTTCTTGGGCACAAAGGTTTCAACAGTAAGCGGTTTGAGGTTGACCGGTTTGTAATCCAACCGGTTGCCCTCGGAGTACCACAGGGAGTGGCGCATCCAGTTAGCATCATCGCGCTCAGGAAAGTCGCGATGGGCATGTGCGCCACGGCTTTCGGTGCGGGCCTCGGCCGACACGATGGTGGCCTTGGCGGTCTCAATCAGGTTATCCAACTCGAGTGCTTCAATGCGGGCCGTGTTGAACACCTTCGACTTATCGGCCACGTGGACCTTCTTGACCTGCTCATTGATCTCGAGAATCTTCTTGGCGCCCTCTTTGAGCAGATCGGATGTGCGGAACACGCCACAGTAGTGCTGCATAGTGTTTCGAATGTTCTGCGCAACCTCTTGAACACGCTCACCCGAGGTGGAGCCCTCCAGTTTGGCCAGACGTGACAGCGACACGTCGGCGGCATTGGCTGGCAGCTCGCGGTGGGACTGGGCTTTGAAGTTCTGGCCCACGATGTGGTTGCCCGCGGCGCGGCCAAACACCACCAGATCGAGCAGTGAGTTTGTGCCCAGGCGGTTCGCGCCGTGGACCGACACGCAGGCGCACTCCCCGATCGCATAGAGCCCATTGAGAATCGTGTTCGGATTGCCGTTTTTGGGAATGACCACTTGGCCATGGATGTTGGTTGGAATGCCGCCCATCTGATAGTGAATGGTGGGCACCACCGGAATGGGCTCTTTGATCGGATCCACGTTGGCGAACTTGATCGCAATCTCGCGGATCGACGGGAGTTTTTTCATGATCTTGTCGGCGCCCAAATGATCGAGCTTGAGCAGCACGTGATCCTTGTTCGGGCCACACCCACGGCCTTCCTTAATCTCCTGATCCATGGAGCGCGAGACAAAGTCGCGCGGTGCGAGATCCTTTAGCGTGGGCGCGTAGCGCTCCATAAAGCGCTCGCCATTGCAGTTAAGCAAAATACCGCCTTCGCCACGCACCCCTTCGGTCACGAGCACACCGGCACCGGCCACGCCCGTGGGGTGGAACTGCCAGAACTCCATGTCTTCCAGAGGAATACCTGCACGCGCGGCCATGCCCATGCCATCGCCTGTGTTGATGAATGCGTTGGTGGATGCGGCCCAGATGCGGCCGGCACCACCGGTGGCAAACACCGTGACCTTGGCTTCCAGAATCATGACCTCGCCGGTTTCCATTTCCAGGGCCACCACGCCCACGCAGTCGCCTTCGGCATTGCGAATGATGTCCAGCGCCATCCACTCCACAAAGAACTGGGTGCGGGCCCGCACATTGCGCTGATACAAGGTATGCAGGAGTGCGTGGCCGGTACGGTCGGCCGCCGCACAGGCGCGCTGCACGGGCTTTTCACCGAAATTAGCGGTGTGTCCGCCAAACGGACGCTGATAAATCGTGCCGTCCGGATTGCGGTCAAAGGGCATCCCAAAATGCTCTAACTCATAGACCACCTTGGGGGCCTCGCGGCACATGAATTCAATGGCGTCCTGGTCACCGAGATAGTCCGACCCCTTCACCGTGTCGAACATGTGCCAATACCAGTTGTCATCGCTCATGTTGCCCAGCGATGCGCCGATTCCGCCCTGCGCGGCCACCGTGTGCGAGCGCGTCGGAAACACTTTAGAAAGCACCGCCACATTGAGTCCGGCTTCGGCCAGTTGCAGCGAACACCGCATTCCGGCGCCACCGGCGCCCACGATCACGGCATCAAATTTACGTCGCGGCAGGCTGCTGGTCTGATTGGAAAGAACTTGCGCCACGGCTTACACCCTCCAGAGAATTTGAACTGCCCACACGCCGCATCCCACCAGCCATAGGATCGTGAAAATCTGCAGCGCCAGACGCACACCCACGGGCTTGACGTAATCCATCCAGATGTCGCGCACACCAACCCAGGCGTGATAGATCAATGCCATTAAGGCGAGCAAGGTGAGCACCTTCATCCAGGTGGCCGCAAAAATCCCCGCCCAGCCCCCGTAACCGGGCTCACTGGCCAACAACGCCGAGATGAACAGCACCACGGCGTACACCCCGATCACCACGGCCGTGACCCGTTGGGCCAACCAATCCCGCAGGCCGTAATGGGCCCCGACCACTACACGCTTCGGTCCAATATTGTTCGCTGTCGACATGATTTAAAACACCCCGAAAATTTTCAGCCAGGCCAGCACCGACAGTGCCAGCGCCACGACCATCACACCGCTTCCCCACTTGGCGCTCTGCTCTTTGGTGAGCCCGATGTGCAGATCACTGACCAGGTGGCGAATGCCGGCAAACAGGTGGTGCAGAAAGGCCCAGGCCAGTCCGCAGAGCACGATCTTCATCAGCGGCGACGAGGTCAGCTCGACCAATTGGGCGTAGCTGAGCTCCGAGGTCAGGCTGAGATCAAAAATCCAGATGATGAGCGGAAGGGTGAAGAACATGCCGGCACCGCTGACACGGTGAAGAATCGACATGATTCCCGCGGCCGGAAGCCGATAGTGAAGAATCTGGGTGATGTGGATGTTACGAAACTGCGGACGCGACTTTTTGGCGAGCTCGCTCATTAAATCCCCCTGAAGAATTGCCCAGCTTATTTTTGCTTTGCGCAATTATAAGAGCCCTTTTTGACACCGCCTAGGGTGAACCCTAAACTCTCGTTCGAAGTCCCGGTTCTGTCATCCAAAACTTGACTCTTTCCCAAGGAGCTTTCGTGAGTGCTTTGAAAACCCCCATGCGCGTCGCCGTGACCGGTGCCGCAGGCCAGATCGGCTACAGCCTTTTGTTCCGCATTGCCAACGGTGACCTGCTCGGCAAAGACCAGCCGGTGATCCTGCAACTACTAGAAATTCCCGACGAAAAAGCTCAGAAAGCCCTCAAAGGCGTGATGATGGAGATCGACGACTGCGCCTTCCCGCTGCTGGCTGGGATGTCGGCCCACAGCGATCCGATGACCGCCTTCAAAGACATCGACGTGGCCCTGCTCGTCGGAGCGCGGCCGCGCGGCCCCGGCATGGAGCGCAAAGACCTGTTGTCGGCCAACGCCCAGATCTTTACCGCCCAGGGCAAGGCCTTAAATGCCGTGGCCAAACGCACCGTCAAGGTGCTCGTGGTGGGCAACCCTGCGAACACGAATGCGTATATCGCCATGAAGTCGGCGCCCGACCTGCCCAAAAAGAACTTCACCGCCATGCTGCGCCTGGATCACAACCGCGCGCTGTCCCAGCTTGCCGCCAAGACCGGCAAGGCCGTGGGCAGCATCGAAAAGCTGGTGGTCTGGGGCAATCACAGCCCCACCATGTACCCCGATTATCGTTTCGCCACGATCGCAGGCCAGAGCGTGAAAGCCATGATCAACGACGACGCCTGGAATAAAGACGTGTTCCTGCCCACCGTCGGCAAGCGCGGCGCGGCCATCATCGAGGCGCGCGGCCTGTCGTCGGCGGCCTCGGCCGCCAATGCCGCCATCGATCACATTCGCGACTGGGTGCTGGGCACCAACGGCAAGTGGGTCACCATGGGCATCCCATCCGATGGCTCCTACGATATTCCCCAGGACATCATTTATGGATACCCCGTCACCTGCGCCAATGGCGAGTATCAGATCGTGCAGGGGTTGGACGTGGACGCCTTCTCACGCGAGCGCATGAACTTCACCCTGAATGAACTGCTCGAAGAGCACGACGGCGTGAAGCATCTGCTCGGCTAAGGCGCGGGCGACGGTCGATGCCTTTGCCACTGCACCCCGACATCGTCTTGCATAGCGGTGTCGGGAGCAGCGCCGGCCAACTCCCGATTCCTGCCTGCGAGCACTACGCGGGCGACGAGAAAAAACTGCGCAAGGCGCTCGCCTTGCAGCAGGACCTGCGCGGTGCGTTTGACGTCACCGCGGATCTGGAAGACGGGGCATCTGCGGGTGCCGAAGCCCAGATGGCCAGGCGTTTAGCCGGCATTCTGGCCGAGCCGCGCCCGGTGACCTACCGGGTCGGTTGCCGTGTGCACCCGGCGGATCATGCCGCCTTCGCCTCCGATGTGACCATCCTTTTGGCGGCCAATCCCCCGGGCCTAGCCTACATCACACTGCCCAAGATCTCCGGCCGCGCGCAACTTGATCAGGCGATCGCCTGGATCGCGCAGGAGTGCCATCGACTGGGCCGGCCATCGGTGCCGGATGTGCAGGTGTTGATCGAGGATGAAGCCGCCCTGCACGAGGTCTTTCAGATCGCCGAACATCCGCACGTCAAGTTCATCGCCTTTGGGCAGATGGACTTCACCAGCAGTCATCACGGCGCCATTCCAGCCACTGCGATGAAAAGCCCCGGCCAGTTCGACCATCCGCTGATGCGACGGGCCAAATGCGATATCGCTGCCGCCTGCCATGCACACGGCAAGATCGCCACCCACAATCCCACGACCGACTACGCCTCGGCCACGCAAGCCGCCGCCGACGCGCAGCGGGCCAAGGACGAGTTTGGCTTTACCCGCATGTGGAGCATCCATCCCAATCAGGTGAGCCAGATCCTGTCCGTGTTCACCCCCAGCGTGGCGCAGATTGCCGATGCCAGCCGAATTCTTCTGGCCGCGCAGGCGGCCGACTGGGGACCAATCGCGGATCAGGGACTCCTGCACGATCGCGCCAGTTACCGGTATTTCTGGACGGTCCTGCAGCAGGCCCACGCCGCGGGCCGCCCGATTCCAGAGTCCGCTGAACGGGCATTTTTTTCAGACCTAACAGTCTAAAATTCGGTCAGACGTTATAAAAACGAGCAGCGCCATTCACGTGCGCGCCAACCTATTTTCAACAGGGAGCTTTCACCATGCCACACAACCTCCACAACAGCCTTCAGGAATTTAAAACCGCCTCCGGAAAGTCTGGAAAGTTTTACAGCCTGCCCGCCCTTGAACAGGCCGGCGTGGCCAAGGTCTCCCGTCTTCCGGTGTCGATTCGGATTGTGCTGGAGTCAGTCCTGCGCAACTGCGACGGCAAGAAGGTAACGGAAGCCCATGTGAAGCAGCTCGCCAACTGGGGTCCCACTGCGCAGCGTGTGGACGAAATTCCGTTTGTGGTGGCCCGCGTGGTACTGCAGGATTTCACCGGCGTGCCGCTCCTGGCCGATCTCGCCGCGATGCGCAACATCGCCCACGACATGGGCAAGAACCCCAAGGTGATTGAGCCCCTGGTGCCGGTGGATTTAGTGGTGGATCACTCGGTGATGATTGATCACTACGGCAAAAAAGATGCGCTCGATCTGAACATGAAACTCGAGTTTCAGCGCAACGAAGAGCGTTATCAGTTCATGAAATGGGGCATGCAGGCCTTTGACACCTTTAAGGTCGTGCCCCCCGGCATCGGTATCGTGCACCAGGTGAACCTGGAATACCTGGCCCGCGGCGTGCACAACAAGGACGGCATTCACTATCCCGACACCCTGGTGGGTACCGACAGTCACACCACCATGATCAATGGCATTGGCGTGGTGGGCTGGGGCGTGGGTGGCATTGAGGCCGAAGCGGGCATGTTGGGCCAGCCCGTGTATTTCCTAACACCCGATGTGGTCGGCGTAAATCTGACGGGCAAATTGCCAGAGGGCTGCACCGCCACCGACTTGGTGCTCACCATCACCGAGATGCTGCGCAAAGAAAAAGTGGTCGGTAAATTTGTCGAGTTTTTTGGCGAGGGCACGGCATCGCTTTCATTGCCTGATCGCGCCACGATCGCCAATATGGCTCCGGAATACGGCGCCACCATGGGCTTTTTCCCGGTCGATGCGGTCACCGTCGACTTCATGCGCGCCACGGGCCGCACCAAAGATGAAGTCGAAGCGTTCGAGGCCTATTTCAAAGCGCAAGACCTCTTTGGCATTCCCAAGGCCGGTCAGATCGATTACACCAAGACACTGTCGCTCGATCTGAGCTCGATCAAGCCATCCCTTGCCGGCCCCAAGCGTCCGCAGGATCGCATTGAGCTCGCGAGCATGAAGCAGTCGTTTGCCGAACTCTTCTCCAAACCCGTGGCCGAGAATGGTTTCGCCCAACCCGCCGTTGCACTCTCAAAGCGCGTAAAGGCCGGTGATGTCGAAATCGGAAGCGGCGATGTGTTGATTGCCGCGATCACCTCGTGCACCAACACCTCCAACCCCGGTGTGTTGCTCGCGGCCGGTCTTCTGGCCAAGAAGGCAGTGGAAAAAGGCTTGACCGTCAAGTCCCACATCAAAACCTCACTGGCCCCCGGCAGTCGCGTGGTCACCGAGTACCTGACCAAGGCGGGCCTTCTGCCCTATCTCGAGCAGCTCGGTTTTGCCGTGGCTGCATACGGCTGCACCACCTGTATTGGTAATGCCGGTGATCTGCGCCCCGAGTTCAACGATGCGATTGTGAAAGAAGATCTGGTCTGCGCCGCCGTGCTCTCTGGCAACCGCAACTTCGAGGCCCGTATTCACCCGAACCTGCGCGCCAACTTCCTGGCTTCGCCCCCGCTGGTGGTTGCCTATGCGATTGCGGGCACCGTGCTCAAGGACCTGGCCAAAGAGCCCTTGGGTCAGGGCAAGAGTGGTCCGGTGTATCTGAAAGACATCTGGCCATCAAGCCAGGAGATTGCGGCCGTGATGGGCTACGCCATGGATGCGGCCACCTTCCAACGTCTATATGGCGATCTGACCAAAGATCACCATCTATGGAACAACATCAAGGGCACTACCGGTCAGGTCTACGATTGGCCCAAATCCACTTACATCGCCAAGCCCCCGTTCTTTGATGGCTTCTCCATGACCCCCAAGGCCACGGGGTCCATCTCCGGTGCGCGCGCGTTGATGATTCTGGGCGACTCGGTCACCACCGACCATATTTCGCCGGCCGGCTCGATCAAGGAAGCCTCACCCGGAGGCAAGTTCCTGTTAGACAACGGTGTGACCAAGGCCGACTTCAACTCCTATGGTTCCCGTCGCGGCAATCACGATGTAATGATGCGCGGCACCTTTGCCAACGTTCGGATTAAAAACCTGATGCTGCCCCCCAAGGCCGATGGCACGCGTGAAGAAGGCGGATTAACCCTGTTCCAACCGAGCGGTGAAAAGATGTTCATTTACGACGCCGCCATGAAATACCAAGGCGCAGGCGTTCCCACCGTGGTGATCGGTGGCGAGGAATACGGTACCGGCTCGTCGCGTGACTGGGCCGCCAAGGGCACCCAGTTGCTCGGCGTCAAGGTGGTGGTGGCCAAGAGCTACGAGCGCATTCACCGCTCCAACCTGGTGGGCATGGGCGTATTGCCGCTGCAGTTCAAAGGGGCCGACAGTGCACAGAGCCTAAAGCTCGAGGGCAGTGAAACCTTTGATGTGGCCATTCCGGATCAGCTCTCGCCACAGCAGGATCTGACCCTGGTCATTACCCGCAAAGATGGCAGCAAACAGAATGTCACCGTGCTCTGCCGAATCGATACTCCGATCGAGGTCGATTACTACAAACACGGCGGCATCCTGCCTTATGTGCTGCGGGAACTGATGGCGGCATAAATGAGACTTCTCTTACTCGCCATCGCGGGGCTGTTTGGACTGCCCCTGGGTTCGGGCCTGATGGCGGCGCCCACGGCGGCGATGGTGGAAGTCTGGAAATCGCCCACCTGCGGGTGTTGTAACGACTGGATCAAGCATCTGGAAGCCAACGGCTTTCAGATCAAAACCTACGACACCGGCAACACGGCCATGCGCAAGAAATTGGGCATGCCGGAAAAATACGGCTCCTGCCACACCGCCAAAGTGAATGGCTATGTGCTCGAAGGTCATGTGCCGGCCCGGGAGATTCGCCGCTTGCTCCAGGAAAAACCCAAGGCCGTTGGTTTATCGGTGCCCAACATGCCCGTGGGATCCCCGGGCATGGATGGCCCAGAGTACGGCGGGCGCAAAGACCCGTACAACGTGATGCTGGTTAATCAGGATGGATCTGCGAAGGTCTACCAGGCGTATTAACACGCAACAACATCGCCACACTCACCAGCACGATCACCATGCCCAGGATCTGAATCATGGTGATCGGCTCGCCCAGGAAATACCAGCCCAGGTAGACCGTGGCCACCGGGCCCACGGCCCCGGCCTGCGCGGTCAGGCTTGATCCCACCCGGTTCACGGCAATCATCACCAAGAGCATCGGTACAAACGTGCACAAAGTGGCGTTAAAGAATGCCAAACCATAGACATCGATCGGCTGTGTAATCAGCGCGGCCGGATTGGCCATCAATGCATGCAGCACACAAAACACCATGGCCGATGTGCTGGCATACGCCACCGTGCGAATACTGCCCACACGGCTCACGACTTCGCCGGCCATGATCAGGTAGATCGCATAGGTCAGCGCACACAAAAACACCAGCAGACCACCGAGCGCGACATGCGCCCCGGACTCCATCTGTATGTCGTGACCAAACACCACCAGCACACCTGCATAGGCCACGCCCATAGCCCACCACTGGATTGGGCGGATGGCCTTGCGAAGAAATACCGCCGAGATCACCAGCACGAGTGTGGGATTCAGATACAGAATGATCCGCTCCAGGCCAACCGAGATGTACTCCAGGCCCCAGAAGTCGAGATAGCTTGAAATGTAGTACCCGACAAATCCGAGCACCACGAGTGAGCGCCGATCGGCGGCAGAAATTGGCCGAGGCGCGCGGCGGCGCGCCTCCCACCAGACCGCCGCCCAGAAAAACGGCATGGCCAGCACCATGCGCAATGCCAACACCGTGGCCGCATCCGACCCATGTTGGTAAGACAGTTTCACCACCACCGCCTTGGCCGAGAACAACACCGCACCAAGACCGGCAAAGAAAATCGCAGCAGGATGGCCAGACATCATCATCGGTGAGGATCATACCCGCACGGCGTGTGGTCTACGGTCCTACCCCCCACGCTGTAAAATGCGTCCTTGCGAACTGAATCATTACTACTGGGCTCATCATGAAGAAATCCCCGTCATCCCGCCGTGGTCGCGCCTCGCGCGAAGCCGATCTCCTGGTGGAGTTGGCCGAAGGGTTGGCCCAATCCGGCAGCCGTGCCGAAGACCACTTCTGGGAAGCAAAGCTTGAGCGCGAGATTGAGAATCTGCTCAAACAAGGCGATGAAGGATCGTTAAACGCAGCATTGGATCGCCTTGCAGATCGGGAGTCCCGCGCCTATGAAGAACTGGCCGATGCAATCGAGGGCCGGGTGGAACATGCGATCACGCCCACCTCGGACGGTGATCGGGATGTGCTGCTGTTTGCCGCACCGGTGCTGGCCTGGTCGCGCATGCCCTTGCCCACCCGACCGATTCCGCCGGCCGTGGTCAAGGCCACCACACAGGCCTTGGCCAATGTGGTCTTCACACCCAACGTGGACCTGACCCTGGCCAACTATTTCTATTCGCCCGATCAGCTCCCCGAGACCTTTTGCGATACCGCCGAGTTTCGCCAACAACTCACCAAGACCATCGCCGATGGCGTATTAAAGGTCGACCCCGCACAACTGAAAGAGACCGCCCAGTTCCTGGCCGATCAGCGTTACATCATTGGTGCGGTGTCCGTGCCCAAGGGCGAGGCCATCTTCCGTTGGCAATCAGGCGATGCCCCCCGCGACCAGGTCATGAAGAGCTGGATCGAGGAAAGTCAAAAGGTGCTCGCACCATTGCTGCCCGCCTGCGCCTTTGAGGGCATGCTGCCGCGTGCCTACTACGTGGCCTGCCGGGATGCCGATCGATCGGCACGGCCGTTTTCCATTCGTGCATCGGTGGCGTTTCTTGCCACCACGCTTGGCGTATCCACCAACGTGCTCACGGCCGTGGTGGGCGGATGCTACAACCGCCAGCTCGAGGAGTTCCGTGTCGGTTTTGCGGTGGGCGATGAAGAGGAAGTCATCCATGGCGTGGTCTGGCCGCTGCTCGGTGCAGAAGATGAAATGAGCGATGTCGCCGAGGAAATCGAGACCACGTTAAAAGAAAGTGGCATCCAACACATTTCGATGCTGCGCCAGCGCCTGCCCATGGAATACTGCGATGACTGCGGCGCCCCACTCTACCCCAATGCCGATGGCGAGATGGTGCATGCTGAACTGCCCGATGTGGCCGAGCAGCCCAGTCAGCATTTACATTAAATCGTAACCGCCCGGGTGACGTTCATGACCTATTAAAAGGTGAACCTCGCCGATAACCAGACGGTTCGCGGGTCCCCAGGGTAATAGAAATAAGAGTTCCGGGATCCGGTGCTGGTGGTAATGAATCCGTAGCCACCATAGGTCGCGTACTTCTCATTGGTGAGGTTTTTTACCTGAACACCAAATTCCCAGGCCTTGCTCGTATGGCTAACACCAAGATCTACCAGCACATACGAAGGCATTCGATTCTTGGTATTGTCATCATCATCCATATAGCGCTGTCGCGAGGTATACCGGGCGCTTACATTACCGATCATGGTGGGCGCAAAAATATATCGTAGCCCCGCGCCAGCGATCCATTGCGGAACCAATGGAACCTCCTTTCCCTCGTAGACCCCGGCCAGGTACTCCGCTTGCTGGACAACTGACATCACACGAACCGATAACGTCTTTGAAAACGGGTACTGAACGGAAAACTCACCTCCAATCCGTCGAATTTTGGGGGCGTTAATGTTGGCGTCTTCCGCATACTTATAGCGAATCTCATCGGTCGTGACCACGTGAAACAAAGAGGCGGAGGCGACAGTGCCCTCCATCAAGCTCCACGACCCTCCAAGGTCATAGGTCTGCGCTAGTTGCGGTCGCAAGATGCCCTTATAGGTGCGAACACAATTCCAAAATGCATCATAGTTACATCCCCAATATTCATCAGTGTTCGCGAACCGATAGGAGCGATTTACCCTGGCGTAGATCTTGTTAGGTCGAAACTCGCCAAATCGGTAGGTGATTGCCAGATCTGCCGCATTCGCATCCTGCTCTTTATCGGCTGTAGTGATCGTCGCTCCATACTTGTCATACGCACTGGCTTTCTGGACCTGCCGTCGCACCCCTCCACTCACATCAATATCGCTGGCAACTTGATGGACGTGAGAAAAGTAAATTGCTCTGTTATCAATGGTTGCATGTTGGCGGTCGCCGGTATCTGGGGAATAAAACGCCTTCGCTCTCTGATAGTCCAGACCAATAACAGATCTGGTCTGTGGGCTCCAGACCCTCTTGATACGGGGGGTAAAGTCAAACGCCCATTTGTCGTAAACCAGCTTGCCTGCTGTGGTGGCGTTTCCATCGCTTGCGTAATACGGCCGGTCTTGGGTGGACGAAGACTCGTTATAGGCAAGTTCGGCCACAAACTGCCAATCACTCCCTAACGCGCGCTCAATGCCGATTACTCCCCGCTTGCCGTTACTCGCCGTTTGCTCATTCACATTATTAAACTTTGCGGCCCTTCGATCTCCGGCATTTACTTCGCCCACAACCCCTCCAGGGGTATGGAAATTCTGGGTGGAGTAGGTTCCCTCCAGAAAAACTCGATCGAAACCACCTAAACGCTGGGACAAAACTCCTTTTACGGAAGTCTGCGAAGCAGCCGAATTTTCCCGCCACCCGTCTGTGCGATCGCCAGTGACATCCACTCTTGATATCGTGCTGCCGTACTCACCGACCCATGACATGCTGCCGAGTACCGTACCGAAACTACCTGTAGTTAATCCGGCAGAGACGCCGGGTCCCAGGGCATCACGTGTGACGATATTCACCACGCCTCCGACCGCTTTATCCCCGTACTGAACGCTTCCGCCGCCATGGATGATTTCGATGCGTTCGACCGCGGAAAGCGGAATAGACTCCCAGCGAATCGAACCCGAATCAATCGGACTCACCCGAAGACCGTCAACCAAAATAAGTGTGTTATCCCGCGCACTTGCACCGAATCCGCGAATATCTATATCGGATTGCACTCCTAACTGCCCGCCCTGGGGACTACGCACGTTCACATTAGCAATTCGACTCACGATCTCGCCAATGCTGAATGAACCCGCCTCCATGATCTCTTCTTTGGTGATCAATTGTACAAATGCAGGTACATCCGATAGGGGCTCCTCAAACCGGCTCGCGGTGACCACGACCGGGTCGAGTGTGGCCACCTGAAGCGCATCGTTGCGCGCGACGGTCGCGGTGGGTACCGTCTGCGCCGTGGCCTGGGATACGGCAAGGGCAAG
>JACCDI010036516.1_pt1 | contig 37140 bp, 16 predicted proteins | sample 7442791 | NCBI WGS metagenome assembly JACCDI01 (sample SAMN15323434, study PRJNA562643) | freshwater metagenome | isolation source: river surface water | place: USA:Blue River Watershed | collected 2017-08-15 | reverse complement strand
GCAATGCTATTGCCTTATGCTTTAGCATCAAATGTTTCAACTAATGTAGGACTTAAATTGAACGTGAGCGATACTTCAGCTATGTTGTCTAGTTTTTATAACAAGACCGCTGCAGATGCGAGATTGGATTTAAAGGTGAATAGTGCAGACACGGCTACGATGCTTTTGCCTTATGCGATTCGTTCTAATACAGAAGCTTCTATTAATGAAAGAGTAAAAATTTCAGACACGGCTACGATGCTTTTGCCTTATGCGATTCGTTCAAACACAGAAGCCAGTATCAATGAAAAAGTAAATATTGCAGATACTGCTGCAATGCTTTTGCCTTATGCTTTGGCGTCGAATGTGACGAACAATGTTGGATTAAAAGTGAATATTAGTGATACGGCTTCAATGCTTTTGCCTTATGCTATTAGATCTAATACAGAAGCTTCTATCAATGAAAGAGTAAATATTTCAGACACGGCTACCATGTTGTCGAGCTACTATAATAAAACTGCATCCGATTCAAGGCTAGATTTAAAAGTAAACAATTCCGATACTGCGTCAATGTTGTTGCCTTATGCTATTAGATCAAACACAATCGCATCTTTAGACTTAAAAGCCCCGTTGATTTCACCTGCACTTACTGGTACACCAACTGCGCCAACAGCAACAGCTGGTGATAATACAACACAAATTGCTACCACTGCATTTGTTACAGCAAGTATTACAAATAGTACTACCCCTGATGCAACGACAACAGCAAAAGGAAAACTTCAATTGACTAATGACCTAGGTGGAACAGCAGATTTACCCACGGTTGAAAAAGTGGGTGGTTCAACTGCAGCTAATATCAATGCTGCAACCACGTTGGCAAACGCAGCTACAGCAAGCAATACAGCCAATACAATTGTTAAAAGAGATGCAAATGGAAATTTTACTGCAGGTACAATTACTGCAGATCTATTAGGGACATCGACCAATGTAACAGGAATTGTTTTAGGTGCTAATGGCGGAACGGGAATAAATAATACAGGTAAAACAATCACATTAGGCGGTGATATCAATACCGGGGGTGCCCTTGTTACAACAGGTACTACAGTCTCCAATGCTTCTGATGTAACTTTTAAAACTACCGGAACAACTGATTTAGTTTTACCAACATCTGGTACGCTAACTACTTTAACAGGGAATGAACAATTAACGAATAAAACAATTAATGGATTGACTCCAACTTCATTGGCTGCAGGTTTCTCTATAGCTGGTGGTACAAGTTCTAAAACATTAACTGTAAATAATAATGCCACAGTAAGTGGAACGAATACAGGGGATCAAACCATTACATTAACAGGTGACTTAACAGGATCTGGTACTGGAAGTTTTGCGACTACACTTGCAAATAGTGGCGTTACTGCTGGTACATATGGATCTGCAACATCCGTTCCAGCAATTACTGTGGATGGCAAGGGTAGAGTAACCAATGTTACGAATACAACGATTTCTGGTGTGTCTCCAGTAGGGTCTGCTATGTCTAGCGGTAAAATTATTGTAGGAGATGCAAGTAATGTTGCATCGATAGTAGACATGACTGGCGATGTAACCATTGACAATACAGGCGCTACTTTAATAGGTGCCGATAAAGTAACAACAAATAAAATTTTGAATAGTAATATTACTTATGCTAAAATTCAAAATGTAACAACTGGAAAAATCTTAGGTAGAGTCTCTGCTGGCAATGGTATTGTAGAGGAAGTTGCTACGACTGGTACAGGTGATGTGGTGAGAGCAATTAGTCCAACTTTGACTGGAGCACCTCAAACACCAACTCCTTTGGTTAGCTCTAATGATAATACCATCGCTAATACGCAATTTGTAACCAGGGCCATTGGTAATATTTCTGCAAGTTCTGTATCTGGTGTATTGCCTGGATCAAATGGTGGTACCGGCGTAGATAATACTGGAAAGACAATTACTTTGGGTGGAAATTTAACAACAAGTGGTGCAAATAATTTAACGTTCACCACAACAGGTGCAACCAACGTGACTGTTCCAACTAGTGGTACATTAGCTACCACGGCTCAACTAGATGCGATTGCTGGAGGAAGTTTTTCTGGCGGTCAAATTACTGGTGTGATAGCTCCAGCAAACGGAGGAACAGGCATTGCGAATACGAATACGATCACACTAGGCGGCAATATAGTTACTGGTGCTGCATTTACAACTGCTGGTACCACTGGTTTAAATGCTTCTGCAATTACTTTAAAAACGACTGCTGCTTCTACGCTAACATTACCAACTACTGGTGTTTTAGCTACATTGGATGGCACAGAAACACTAACTAATAAAACGATTACTGCAGCTACGAATACGATATCAGGATTAACCAATGCAAACTTATCAGGTACTGCCGGTATTACAGATGCAAATTTAGCCACTATAGCTACTGCAGGTAAAGTGTTAAATACTGCTACATCTGCAACTTCTAGTAATACGGCAAATGCAATTGTTTCAAGAGATGCGACTGGTAATTTTACTGCTGGAACAATCACAGCTAACTTAGCGGGTAATGCTGCAACTACTACCAAATTAGCTACTGCTCGCTCAATTTATGGCAATAGTTTTGATGGTACAGCTGACTTAGGACAAGTGATAGCTGCTTCATACGGAGGAACAGGAAATGCGTACACAAAGTTTACAGGCGCTACTACTGCTGAAAAAATATATACTTTACCAGATGCAAATACAACCATATTAACTACCAATGCATTAATTACTCCTGCACAAGGGGGTACAGGTGTTGCCACTGCTGCAATGAACACATTTTTTGCAGGACCAGCTTCTGGTTCAGATGCTGCACCTTCATTTAGAACATTGACTGGCGCAGATTTACCTGCAGGTAGTGGATTGTATATTGCCAATAGTACATCATTACAAGCGAGTTCAAATTTCAATATTAGCGGAACAGGTGTGGTTACTGGAAGTTTAACTGCTGGATCGATTGTTAAAAAAGATGGAACTTCTGCTCAATTTTTAAAAGCGGATGGATCTGTGGATGCAAGAAGTTTTGCTACTTTAACTGGTACAGAAGCATTGACAAATAAATCCATCAATGGTATTACACCAACTGCAGTGACAACTGGATTCACATTAGCTGGAGGTTTAACAAATAGTAAAACATTAACGGTTGCTGCCGATGCGAATGTAGCTGGAACCAATACAGGTGATATGTCAATTGCAGGAGAGAATTATCTTTCTTTAACGAACCAGGTATTAACTGCAAATGCAGTAAACCTCTCTGGCTCTAATGTAACAGGATTATTAGCTGCTGCAAGGTTCCCGGCTTTAACAGGTGATATCACCAATACAGCTGGTGCAGTGGCCACTACAATTAGTGCCAATGCGGTTACCTCAACTAAGATTGCTGAGAATGCAGTGACTAGTACTAAGATCGCCGACAATGCAATTAGTTCTGCAAAAATTGCAACTTCTGCAGTTACCTTAGATAAGATTGCATCCATCTCAGTTCAAAAATTATTAGGAAATAAATCTGCCTCTGCAGCTGGAGCTCCTGGAGAAATTGCCATCGGTGCCGGTTTGGCCTTAGATGCAACCACTGGTGTTTTATCTGCAAGTGGCACAGGGGGCACCGTAACAGGAACTGGTACTGCAGGACAAATGCCTTATTGGTCTACTGCTAGTGGTTTGGGAAGTACCCCAAATTTTACTTGGGATAATACGAATAAGAATTTAGAAATTGGGGAAGGTGTAAATTTGTCAGGTGTAGATAGTGATATACCATCAGGTGTAACAACACCAATCATTGGCATTGTTGGAAAAGTAAATAATCTAACTGAACAAACAATGTTGAGTATGAAGCGTCCATTGTTTTATGGAAATTCCGTTCCAGGTTTTGTTGATTTTGTAATGAAGGGAGGTAACAATTTGACAAAATTTGATATTAGGATGAATAACTTCACAAATCCTACAACTTTGGTGAATGTAATGACCTTTTTGACTCCAGGAGGCTATGTAGGTATTAATAATGCTGCCCCAACAGAAAAATTAGATGTTACTGGTAATATTCGTTTTAGCGGTGCATTAAAACCAAATAACCTTTCTGGAACTGCTGGACAATTTTTAACCAGTCAGGGCGCGGGCACTCCAACATGGACAACGCCAGCCAATGCTACTGCGTCTGTTACTGGATTTCTAAGTAATACTGATTGGACAACTTTTAATAACAAGTTTAGTTTACCTACTTTAACAAGTGGTTCTATTTTATTTTCAAACGGTACAACAATTGCACAAAATAATGCAAAACTATTTTGGGATGCAACAAATAATCGATTAGGTATTGGTAATAGTGCACCTGCAAATACTTTACATATCAATGCATCTACAAATGATTATTTGAGATACGGTTTAGAAGACGGGATGAACACATTAAAAATTGGTTTCAATACAACAGGTTGGGTATTTAGAACGGCTCAAAACTCTGGGAACACTTCTGACTTAAATATCATGTATGACAATGGTACTACTAAAACTGGTCGGATTACTTTAAATCAAATTGGTGGTGTTGGTATTACTGGAGATTTGACTGCAGCTGGTGATGTCACAGCTGTTGATGCCTCATTTACCACTTTAAAAGTGGGCACGTCCGGGTTAAGTGCATCTGCAACGAATGTAGGTATACTCAACAGTGCACCATCTTCTAAATTTCATATTGGTACGGATGCACAGCATGCATTAAAGTATGATTTTGATGCAGGATCTAGTGTATTGCAATTAACTAGAGGTACGACCTATGCGTTTAAATTTGCGACTGCACAAAACAGTGGCGTGATGGATAGACTGGTGATGTCTTATGTGAATGGAGCAACCACAACCGAATTAGTAACCTATGATAATTCTGGTACATCCAATATTGCTAAATTAGCAACTCCTTCGTTTAAGTTTACAGGCGGCACACCGGCTTTAGGAAAAGTGCTTACATCGGATGCAACTGGAAACGCAAGCTGGTCTGTATTAAATGCAGTTTCTTCGGTAGGTGCAATTGCAGGAACATCAAATGCCAATGGAGCAACCATTACTTCTGGAGTGTTGAATTTAACACCTGCGGATGAAACCAATGGTGGTTTAATGACAACCGGTGCTCAGTTATTTTCAGGTAATAAAAGGTTTTTAGGCTTATTGACATTAAATGATAAAATACAACTTAATTTTTCTGGTGCTGCTGGAGGTGGTGTTGAATTTACCGGAGATGGTGATATAGCTGATAATAATGATGGGTATGCTACAGTTAGATTTACAAATGGTTTAAAAATTAATAATGCGAAAGGTAGTTTAGGTACAACTACTAAAATTACATTAGGTAACGATGGTGTTATAGAAACATTAGGTTTAAAATTAACCGGTGGTACTCCTGGTGCTGGAAAAGTTTTAGTTTCAGATGCAAATGGTGTAGCATCATGGGCTAGTAATTCACCAACTTCATTAAGTGGAGGCGTTGCTGGTTCACTTCCGTATCAATCGGCAGCTGGTACAACTGCCTTTACTGCTGCAGGAACAAATGGTCAAATTTTAACTTCTACTGGGACTACAGCGCCAGCATGGACTTCTGTTTTGTCTATTGCTCAAGGAGGTACGGGTACATCAACACAGAATTTTGTGGATTTGAGTACTGATCAAATTATTTCAGGTATTAAAACATTTAATACTCCTCTCATTTCTAACTCAATTAAGATTGGAAAAGGTGGTGGACAAGGGGAACAGAATACTGCTATTGGAACTAATTTAGGCACCGGTACAGGATCTAGAAATACGGCAATCGGATACAATGCAATGAGTAGTTATACAGGTACTGGAACTGGAAACAATACATCTGTAGGGTATCAGAACTCAGTATCTCTATCTACAGGTAAACAGAATACTTCAATTGGTGCCGAAGCATTAATGACTCTTTCAACAGCCAATGCAAATACTGCAATTGGTGCACAATCTTTAATGGCTTCCACTGGGGCCAACAATACTGCACTAGGTTATAGTACTGCATCAATTATTGGGGCAGGAACTAACAATACTTTCTTAGGTGCGTTTTCAACTGCGAATCTTGCAACTATAAACAATGCAACAGCAGTAGGTTATGGAGCAATTGTAACGGCAGATAATACCATTCAATTAGGTAATACAAGTGTCACTACGATTAGTACGACAGGTACATTTAGCACAAGTGGATCAATAAATGCAAGCGGTGCAATTACTACACCAATTTACGCATCTACTCCTGTTGCTTTGACAGCGGGAGCTACAATTACTTGGTCGCCATTGTCTGGATTGAATGCAAGTGTGACTTTAAATGCAAATAGTACTTTGGCTTTTGGCGCAACACCGCCTGCAGGGTCTAGTGGAACTTTAATTGTTACACAGCCTGCAACAGGGGGGCCTTATAATTTAACCTTGCCAACTGTGGCTGGTAAAACAAATAAAGTACTAGGCTCTTCATCCGGCATTCTACTTTCTACTACCGCTGGCGCAAAAGATATTGTGAGTTTCTTTTATGATGGGAATGATTTTTATTGGAATGTGGGTATGGGTTATGGGATGGCGCAAAATGTTTCTGCGAATACAGTTTCAGGTGGTGAAGCAGGCGCTATACTTTATCAGACTGCTGCAAATACAACTGGGTTTTCTGCGGCAGGGACAACCGGACAATATTTAAGATCCAATGGAACAACTGCACCAACTTGGTCTACCATTTCTAATGCATCCGCTTCTGCTTCAGGTTTATTATCAAGTGCAGATTGGACAACGTTTAATAGCAAACAAAATTCAATTACAAATCCTGTAACAGGTACGGGTGTAATTAGTGCATTGCCTTTTTGGTCTTCTACTTCGGCATTAGCTAGTAATTATACATCAGGTAGCACCTATACGAATGGACTTTATTGGGACAATACCAATGGCAGGTTAGGTGTGAATACTAAATACCCAACATCTGCATTTCAAGTGGGTGATGCAGGTTCATCTGAAAATACGAAGTATACAACAGCTTTAAATTTTGATTATGACCTTTCTCTAAACTCATCGCTCTCCTTAAAAATCAGGAATGAGAAATTTGATATTCGTACAGCTTCAAGTTCTGGAGTTTGGACTGGGATACATTTTTCTTATAATCCTACTTCTAGCACTATTGGATCTCGGATAGATTTCATGTCTTTTGATCCAAGTAGTCAAGTTGTATCTTTTAATAAACTAAGACTAGCCGGAAATGGCGCTGGTGCAGGGAAATTTCTTATATCAGATGCATCTGGAAATGCCACATGGTCAAGTGGCAGCTTTGTTGATTTGTCAACTGCTCAAAATGTGGGAGGTACTAAAACATTTACAGCAACTGGAAATGGCGCAATAGTGAATAATAATTTAACTGTGAATGCTGCTGGAACTTCTGGTCAGGGAATTGTATTATCTGATGACGGAGACATTGTAGATATGAATGATGGGGCTGCTACATTCCGTTTTTCTGGAGGCGTAAAAATCAACAATGGTAAAAGTGCATTAGGAACTACAAATGCAATCACTTTATCGAACAATGGAAATATCAATGCAACAGGAAGTATTACGTCGGCTGGTAGTATAGTTGCAGGCGCAATCACTTATCCCAATGTTGCTGGCACCAATGGTTATGTATTAACGACTAATGGAACCAATACAGCTACTTGGGCTGCTCCGTCGGGTGCAGTTTCTGGTGGAACTACTAATGCAATTCCAAAATATACGAGTGCAACTGCATTAGGTGCAAGTAGTATTACAGATGATGGCACTAATATCTCATTCAGTAATAAAACCGTTGCAGGAGGAAGTGCTGCAGTGAACAGTGCATCTATTGTTGCTGCAACAACTGCCTATACTTTAACACAATCTGATAATGGAAAAGTCATTAACTGTGCGAATACAGGTGCATTAACTATAACGATACCATCTGGTTTAACTGCCGGATTTAACTGTATGATAGTTCAAATGGCAGCTGGATCAGTTACAATTAGTGCAGGTTCAAGTGTAACAATCTACAATCGTTCTAATTATTCTAAAACTGGAGGACAGTATGCTATTGCAACGATTGTTTCTCCAAGTACTAATGTGTTTATCACTGGAGGCGACATGCAATAATAAGTAAGATGAAAAAAACTTTTCTACTTTGTTTGATGCTATGTAGCATGTTTCATATACATGCTCAAATGGTGATGTCAAGCTTTCAACCATCCAACTACGCGAGTAGTTATAATAGAACTTTAAGTTCCATTGAAGTCTTGGTGGTGGGTGCTGGCGGAGGAGCAGGTGGTGGTGATCAATCTTATTATGGTGGAGGAGGTGGCGGTGGAGCAGCAGTATATGCAAAAATAAATAACTTAAATACTAATTCGTTCACAATTGCTGTAGGTGGAGGTGGTGGTATTGGTTCAACTTGTGTGTTAAACACTGGAGGTGGTATTGCAGGCTCGAACGGAGGTGGCGCTGGAGGTGCAGCAGGTAATGCTGGGTGCTCTGGTGGTGGTGGAGGTGGTGGTGGTTGGTCTGGTGTGTATAGTGGTTCGAATTATTATGTGGTAGCTGGTGGTGGAGCTGGAGGTGGTGGCTCGCATGAGGGCTTTGCAAATAATAGACCAGCACCTGGTGGTGGCATTCAAACTGGCGGTGCTAATGGGAACAATATGACTGGAGGCGCAGGTGTTCAATATACTGCTGATGGCGGCGGCGGCGGCGGCGGGGGAGGAGGTTTTTATGGTGGTGCAGGACAAAATCCCAATTCAGCAACTTATAATTATACTGGTAGTGGAGGGGCTAACTACCAACACCCTAATTTTACATCGGGTGCAGCCATTTATAATGGCAATAATAGTTCAGGCAACGATGCGAATGGAAATCCTGGCGCTGCAGTCGTTGTGGCTAATGCTGCTGACTTTGGGTACGCAAATAATAAAGGTGCTGGAGGTGCTGGCCCTTTAATTGGAGGATCTAGTGGCTCTTCAGGACTTGATGGGGTAGTTGTAATCAGGTATAAAGGTCCACGAGTTGCCACAGGGGGAGAATATGCTAGCATTAATGGGTATTCAATACATACATTCACAAGCAATGGAACATTTTCATTTTTAGCGTTACCTGTTAAAGGTGCGATGGCGCATTATATGGCCAATGAATTTGCAACTGGTGCAACACCCACAGTGTGGCATGACCAATCTGGAAATGGATATGATGCAACTATGAGTGGTGTTTCATCGGTCGTGAATGCAACCTTGAAAAACAATCTAGTGTTGCAAGGCACAACTGCTTCGCAAATTACTTTTCCAGTATTTAACAATCATAATTGGACTACCAATAGTAAGTATACATTATTTATAGTCAATAGGTATACAAATACTTCTAACCAACGAATCCTTACTGACATTTCCACCAACTGGCTTACAAGTCATTGGATGGCTAATGTCGGTGTGGCGCATCATACCTCATGGTTAACGGATGTGCCCAATGGTATCACAAGTTTAGCAATGACGGACTGGGTATTATTTACCGACCAAAATAATTTAGCAAGATGCAATACGACAGTCGTTTCAAAATATGCATCGGGCTCGCCTAGTGGATTTAGTCGACTTGTTATCAATCATCCTACGGGTGCTTGGTCAGGTGAAAGATCTGGTTTTGAAATTGCTGAATTGATTATTTATCCAAGAGAATTAAATAGTCAGGAAATTAATTTTGTGGAAACCTATCTTATTAATAAATATGGTGTTGCAGGTAGCAATGATGGACTCATGTTAAATTTAGATGCATCTAATAAACAATCCTATGATGGCAATGGAACCACTTGGACAGATGTGGTTTCAGGGAATCAAGTAGAATGGTCAAGTGCACTTGCTCCAAATTTTAATATTGTAAATGGAGTATCTGCTTTTGTTACTACACCAACCATTGGTACTACAAGATCCATGGTTTCATCTGGTTATTCAAATTTAAGAGAAGGGAATGGTGCCTACTCTGTTATGGCTATTTTTAAACCTAATAGTTTAAGTACGGGTATGCTAGTGAGCATGGGACCCGCTTCAAGTTTGTGTGATGGTTCTATAATTCATCCTATAGGGATAGGTAGTGGAGGAAGATTTGCTGGCGGGGCTTGCGGTAGTTTGGGTACTTGGGGTTCAACTGCAGGGGTGGTGCCTACTACTAATAAATTTTGGTGTGTAACCACTACTTTTACAGGTGGCACTAATGGAACTGAAACAGTCTATGTAGATGGTGTATCTGACAAGACAGCAACCATGACAACCAATACACCCACTAATGCTATCAATAAATTTACGGTGGGTTGGTTAAGAGATGCGGAACCTCAATATAATATGGATGCCAATGTTGCTGTAATTCTTTACTATAACAGAGCGTTAGCTGCATCGGAAGTTTTAGCGTTATACAAAAAATATAAATTAAAATTAGGTTTGCCATGATGAATTTGAAAAGTATGCATTTTATTTTTTTGATTTTATTTACCATGAGTGTATATAACTCTTCAGCTCAGAGAAATATGTTCATGATACAAAATAGTACACCCATAAATGCTAAATTATTAGATGGTAAAAATGCTGTCAGGGCATCATCAAGTGCGTATAAGATCAAACAAGAATTTCCTAGTTCACAAGATGGTTTATATTGGATTAAGAATGATAATATCAATGGAGGAGTTCCTTTTCAGATTTATGCAGACATGACTACAGACGGAGGTGGATGGACATTGATTATGACGAATGTAGGATATGCGGGATGGACTTACGCGAATGCTATATTAAGAAATGAAACGACCCCAAGCTTAGTTGCTAATTATTCTATCGTGCAATGGGCTGACTATATTAAAAAATCCAATATTGGATTTCAGTATATGATAGAAGCCAATGATCGAAACAGGTGGGGTGGTATTTGGACTGCTAATGAAGCGTACAGCTTTGTTGCAACGGTCAATACACAAACCAATATCACAAGAAATACAACATGGGATACTTATGTGTATGATTTGACCAATACGAGTTCAATTCAGCCAAGAATGCCGTGGAGGCCGACGGGGAATTATGCCTTTTTAACGACCGATGATGGTGAAGGTAACTGGTGGGGCTCTTTAGTTACAGACAACCCAAGCTATATTACTGCTCCATGGATCTCAGGATCGATGCCCACTCCTTCAAAAATATATTATTGGGTTAGATAAATTAAGCGGGATGTTCATTATGAAAAAAATACTATTTTTTATTTTATTTACATTGGTTGCTTCAAAAATGCATGCGCAACTTATTGCATCCTCATTTCAAGGGGCAAATTTTTTATCTAAAAATTTAAATAACGCATTGGATTTTGATGGAATAGATGATCATGTACTTACCACACTAGATGTGAATTATTCGGCTATTCCAATTACTACTTGGGAAGCATGGGTGTATCCTACCGCAACAGATGCAACATGGAGAACTATATTTGGGATTGAGGATATGAATTGGGATAGAAATTTATTTCTGAATGCAGGTTGGTTTCACGCAGGATATGGATCGAATGGCTGGCAAATAGTTGAAGCAAAATTAAATGAATGGCAACATGTGGCACTTGTTTATGATGAAGCTGGCGGAAAGATCACTTTTTATTTAAATGGTGTGAAGTACAGTCTATTTCCTGGAGTATATGCACATAGTTCAGCACAGAAATTTGCCATAGGGGCATCTCAGCAATCAGGCCCTAATCAATTTTTTAAAGGTAAAATATCGGAAGTTCGTGTTTGGAATTACGAAAGAACACAATCGCAGATTCAAGCAAATTTGAATCTAGAATTAACAGGAGAAGAATCAGGTTTAGTGGCATATTATCCTTTTAAACAAGGTAATCCCAATCAAATAAATACAAATACGGTATTGTATGACGAAGTTGGAACCTATAATGGTGCAATCACAAACTTTGCTTTATCGGGTAACACCAGCAATTTTACATTTGGAAAAATTCAATCACGTATTCCTCGAAATAATTTAGTGATGCATGTGAATCCAGCATGGAGGAGATCTTATCCCGGTTCAGGCACAGCACTCAATGACCTTACCGAAAATGGAAACAACATGACTTTATTGAATAGCCCATTGTATACTGGAATAGTTGGAGGTGCTTTTACGGTGAATGGGAATGGATCTAATACGATTCAATCAGTTAATAATGCACCAATAACAGGGACTAATAAACGAACTGTTGCCATGTGGGTATATCCTAATAGTATTAATTCATACACAGGAAATAGTATTTTTTCAACAGGTACCAGTGGGAGCAATACAGGCATGTATGGGATGTTTGCTAATGGAGACGGAACCAATAATTTAGCATTTTGGGGACATTATCAGGATTATTATTCTACCACTTTACCCATTACAATGAATGCTTGGAATTTCATAGCAACCACCTATAACGGGAATGGTTCCATGAAACTTTTTGCTAATGGGAAATCCGAAAATACAAGCCGTACCTTAAATACCAATGCTACAAAAATAGATTTAATGTTGAATACAAAAGGTGATTTTGGTGAGCTCATGATTTATGATCGAGACCTTTCTGTAAGTGATTTAGAGTATATCTATAATCGTACAAAAAATAAATACGCGCTACCCGATGGCTTAACAGTGGCAACAGCTGCGCCTAGTGCAAAAGCAATTAAAGCTGCCTATCCCGCTTCTACTGACGGAGTGTATTTTATCAATTTACCAACAGTAGGTATCCAACAAGTATATTGTTTAATGGATAGTAAGTATGATGGTGGAGGCTGGATGATGGCGATGAAAGCAACTTCAGGTACTACATTTAATTTCGCCTCAAATTATTGGTATTCAGTCAACACCCTAAATGCAGGTGAAATTAATAGAAATGATGGAGATGCTAAATTCGATGTAATGAACTATTATCCAGCAAAAGATATTTTTGCTTTATGGCCTGATATTGGCGCTTCAGGCACTGAAAGTGGTAGTATCGATAATTTGACCAATTGGAGTTGGCTACAAAACAATTTCCATAATTCAGGTGCCACCACTACCCTAATTTCAAAATTTGCAGCAAGTCCAACTCAATCCTCTATCGAAACAAGCACCACCGGTACAATCAGTTTTTCTGGTTATGGAACTCCATTTTCTAAACAACCTGGATATATGTTCTACGGTTTCAATTATCAAGGCAATACGGCTCATAAAGTGAGATGGGGTGTATCCTGGAACAATGAGGCAGATCAAAACACAAACGACGTAAGTGTGGGTATTGGTTTAAGTGCAAGATCCTATTCGGCAGGTGATGCGTATGGTTGTTGTGGAAGTGTTGAAGGAATCAACCGGGCTGCAAGGGTAGAAATGTATATCAGATAGGCCTTTTTTAGGTCATTTATTGTTGAATAATTTAGTGAAAGTATAATATTATATCATTTATAATATATTGATATATAATGTTTCATATTTGATTTCATCAATTTTTCGCTTGTTTCTGTCACAATTTGTTAATCGGTTCAGTTTGATGAATCTTCAAGTCTATTTTGAAATCGGCAATCATGCGCGCTTTCACTTATATTATTAAAATTATTAATGTGAAAATTGGTTTAACAATATTTTCTCTCCTGATTTGTTTCGCCTTGTCGGCACAAATTAAGCTTAGTTATTCCATTGGTGGGATTGGGGGCAATATGAAAACGACCACTTATAGCAATCCAATTTTAATTTCAGGAGAAAACTGTTTCAATATCTCCAATGCCATTAATAAGTTCTGGGCAAGCAATACCGGTGAATTTTTCACCAATTGCGTGGTGGATGTCGATTTTGTGAAATTTAGTATCAAGATCAACCCTAATCCCGTAATCAATTATGCGACCGTCAAATTTATCAATAAAGTTCAAAATGAAAGTAAAATGAGGTTAACTGTCTTTAACAATGTGGGACAGCCTATGAAAGCCTTTGACATATCTCAAGACCAATTTTTAGTTGGATATAAACTGGATATGTTAAGCCTTCCAAGTGGATATTATTTTATTCAAATTTCCTCTTCTAGCATCTTGCAAACATTCAAAATTTTGAAAAACTAGCAACTCCGCAAAATCGTTATGTTTAAAAAATATTTATTTCTAGTCTCAATTATCTTGTGTTGCCTTCATAAAGAAGGATATACTCAGATTACTCCTGATGGAATTTTATTTCAAGCTGTGGCTAGAGATGTCAATGGCAATGCCGCTGCTGGAAGAAATGTGTATGCGAAGGTGGCTATCTTAAAAGGATCCGCAACCGGTTCAACAACTTATGAGGAATCATTTAAGGTTGTTTCTACTGATGATGGAATATTTACATTGATCATTGGAAAGGGCACTAGACTTTCAGGAGTCGCTGGACTTACTTCAATCACATGGAATGAGGCTTTATATTTTGTGAATATTAAAATTGCAATTGAGCCTTCATTGCCAACGCCAGGTTGGAATGTAGACAACGAATATGTTGATATGGGTACGTCTCAGCTCTGGTCCGTTCCTTATGCTTTATTTGCTTCAAAGTCTTCTGTTGCTGACTCTGCCTTGTCTATTAGTACAATCGTGCCAGGGTCTAAAGGGGGTACAGGTGTAAATAATGACGGAAAAACAATTACACTTGGCCAAAACTTAACTTTCAAAGGGATTGGAGATATTACCATTACAACAACCGGCGCAAGCAATGTATCGCTTCCTTTGACAGGTTTATTAGCGAATACACAATATGTTTCAGATAGAATTGGTGCAGATACCATCTCTCTCTCCAATAGAATTAATGCTTTGGGAGTTTCTTCTGGAAACACAACAGCGTTGAAATTAAATATTTCAGATACTGCTACTATGTTGAGTCCGTATCTAAGAAAATTAGATACCGCAAGTTTATCAAGACGTATTGATATTAAATTAGATTCTGCCCAAATACCTGGTATCATTGCACCTTATTTAGTGACTGTTGCAGGCGTTAAATACGCTGATACAGCTGCGATGTTATTACCTTATGCGATTCGATCGAATACAGAAGCGAGCATTGATACAGAAAAATCGAGAGCACAAGCCGCAGAAGCATTGAAAGTGAATATTGCAGATACCGCTTCTATGCTTTTACCTTATGCAATCAGATCTAATACTGTTGCGTCATTGAACGCAGAAAAAGCAAGGGCAGAAGCTGCAGAAGCATTGAAAATTAATATTGCAGATACCGCTTCTATGCTTTTACCTTATGCAATCAGATCTAATACTGTTACGTCATTGAACGCAGAAAAAGCAAGGGCAGAAGCTGCAGAAGCATTGAAAATTAATATTGCAGATACCGCTTCTATGTTGTCTAGTTATTATAATAAGACCGCTGCGGATGCGAGATTGAATTTGAAATTGAATATTGCGGATACCGCTTTAATGTTGTCAAATAGATTTGCTAGAGATACGATCTCGCTGTCCAATAGAATTAATGCATTGAGTGCGAGTTCTGGTGGAGACTTGGCGGCAGAAATAACAAGAGCAACTGCGGCGGAGAATTTAAAAGTGAATATAGCTGATACGGCAACTATGTTAAATCCGTATCGATTGTCAATGATTGATAAAGACCTATATAAGATAAGCAATAATCTAGTAGTTGGTAATTTATCAAATAAACTGAGTACAGATTCTTTAACATTGACTTCTAAAATAAGAAACGACTCAACTGCATTAAGAGATTTAATCAATACCAATACTGCAAATATTGCGACCAATTCATCTCAAATTTCCAGTAACGCAAATAATATAAGTATCAATGCGACAAATATTGCCGCGAACACAGCAGCAATCAATCAACGTGTTCAGTATAGTGATGTCGCATCCATCGTTGCTCCTTACTTAAAAATAGTGGATACCTTATCGCTTTCTAATCGAATTAATTTAAAAGCACCAATTGCTTCTCCAGAGTTTACAGGATTGGTCACTTTTCCTACTCCCTTTAAACTTGGAACTACCAATGTTTCCTCTACGGGCACTCAATTAAATTATTTATCCAATGTAAATGGGGTAACAGGAACTGGTAATTTAGTTTTAGCTACTTCTCCAGTTTTTATTGCGCCTGATTTAGGTATACCATCCGCTGGTATTGCAACGAATATAACGGGATTGCCATTGACATCAGGGGTGGTTGGAATTTTACCAATTGCAAATGGAGGAACAGGATCTGCAATAAAAAACTTTGTGGAACTTTCTGGTGATCAAACTATTGGAGGTATAAAAACTTTTAGTAGTAATCTAATAGTAGGTGGAACATTCAATGCTTCCGCTGCAGCAACGTTCAGCGATAATGTTACAATTAGTGGAGCAGCAACGCTTGGAGGAAATGCGACTATTGCTGGAACTTTAGGCGTTACAGGGGTGGCTAGCTTTGACGCACAACCAATCATGTCAACTTTACTTGCATCAAAACCGGTTTTCACAGACGCAAATAAAGGATTGACATCCGTGGGTGTTTTAGGAATAGACCAGGGTGGAACGGGTGCAACAACGGTTACAAATGCAAAAGTAAATTTAGCATTAGACCAAGTTGACAACACATCAGATGCCGCTAAGCCATTAAGTACTGCTGCTCAAACAGCTTTAAATTTGAAAGAAGACTTAAGTAATAAAAGTACGAGTATCACAACCGATGCTACATCCAATACAAAATATCCAAGTGTTAAGTCGGTGAAAGATTATGTAGATGGAACAGTTTCTACAGCAACGCCTGATGCAACTACTTTGGTAAAAGGTAAAGTTCAATTAGCAGGTGATTTGGATGGAACTGCTAGTTCTCCGGTGGTAGCGACTGTTGGTGGATCCACTGCTGCTGATATCAATACAGCTACAGTTTTAGCCAACGCTGCAACTGAAAATGCAACCAATAGTACCATTGTCAAAAGAGATGCAAATGGGAATTTTAGTGCGGGTGAAATAACAGCTAATTTAATTGGAACAGCTACGAATGTAACAGGCATTGTCAATGGCATCAATGGTGGAACAGGTGTTGCAAATAGTGGTAAGACGATTACCCTAGGAGGCAATATCAATACAGGTGCTGCATTTACAACAACTGGTACAACAGGTTCCAATGCAAGTGCGATTACTTTGAAAACAACTGCTGCTACTAATTTAATTTTACCAACAAGTGGCACGATTGCAACATTAGCAGGTACAGAAAATTTGACCAATAAAACAATCAATGGTTTAGTGCCAAACGCTTTGGCTACTGGTTTTACAATTGCTGGAGGAACGATTACAAAAACATTGACTTTAGTGGATGATGCAAGTTTGAGTGGTGCGAATACGGGTGATCAAACAATTAGTTTAACGGGCGATTTGACCGGCACAGGGACAGGAACATTTTCTACTACCTTGGCAAATTCTGGTGTAACTGCTGGCACATATGGTACAGCAACACAAGTGCCTAATTTTATTGTTGATTCAAAAGGTAGAATTACAGGAGTATCCAATGTGACAATTTCAGGTGTATCGTCTATTGGTTCTGAATTAGATGCAGGAAAAATTATCGTGGGAGATGCTGCAAATTTAGCAGCTAAAGTAACTATGGCCGGAGATGTTACAATTAATAATACAGGTGTAACAACAATAGGTGCAAATAAAATTACGACAGCTAAAATTTTAAATTCCAATGTCACTTATGATAAAATTCAAAATGTAAGTGCGACGAATAAAATATTAGGAAGAGTGACTGCTGGCGCAGGCATTATAGAAGAAATTGGAACCACTGGAACTGGTGATGTTGTAAGAGCAGTGAGCCCTACTTTCACAGGTGCTCCTCAGGTGCCAACCGCAATTGTTAGTTCAAATGATGGCACAATTGCCAATACAGAATATGTCACAAGAGCAATTGGCAATATATCCGCCTCATCTGTATCGGGGATCCTGCCTTCTGCAAATGGAGGTACTGGAGTTGACAATACTGGTAAGACAATTACATTGGGAGGCAATTTCGTGACTAGTGGTGCAAACAGTATCACCCTTAATTCAACAGCTGCAACGAATATAACATTGCCTACAAGTGGTACTTTAGCTACGGTGGCTCAATTAAATGCAATTGCAGGTGGTACATTTTCTGGTGGTCAAATCACTGGTATTATCAATCCAGAAAATGGTGGAACAGGTATTGACAATACTGGAAAAACAATTGCATTGGGTGGCAATATCTCAACAGGTGCAGCATTGACTACCACTGGAACAACCGGTTCGAATGCGAGTGCGATCACATTTAAAACTACTGCGGCATCTGAATTAGTTTTACCTACTACAGGCACTTTAGCCACTTTAGCAGGAACAGAATCTTTAACAAATAAAACGATAGCTGCTGCTAATAATACGATATCAGGATTAACGAATGCGAATTTATCAGGCACCGCGGGTATCACAGATGCAAATTTAGCTACTATAGTTACACCTGGTAAAGTAGACAATGCCGCCACAACTGCAACAGAACAAAATTTACAAAATCAAATTGTACTACGTGACGCCAATGGTGATTTTGCTGCTGGAACAATAACTGCAAGTTTAGCAGGCAATGCCAATACAGCGACTAAATTAGCTACTACAAGAGCGATCTATGGAAATAATTTTGATGGCTCTGCTGTTTTAGATCAAATCATCACAGCTAGATATGGTGGTACAGGTAATGGGTTTACCAAATTTACTGGTGCAACATCTGCTGAAAAAGTGTACACTTTGCCGGATGCGAACGCAACGATCCTTACTACGAATGCATTAGTGTCTGCGGCACAAGGGGGTACTGGTGTAGCTACAGCAAATGCCAATTTGGTTTTTGCTGGTCCTGTTTCTGGAGCTGCAGCTGCGCCAACATTTAGAGCTTTAACCGCAGCGGATGTGCCTGCAGGAAGTGGATCCTATATTGCAAATGGAACGACTCAGCAAGCAAGTTCAAATTTCAACATCAGTGGAAATGGAACGATTGGGGGTGATCTTATTGCGAATGTAATTAAGACACCAACCGGTTCAAGTTCAGAATTTTTAAAGGCAGACGGTTCAATAGATGCGTCTGACTATGCAATCGCAGGTGTAAATACAAATATTACATCTTTAACTGGGTTAACTACAGCATTGAGTCCAGCACAAGGTGGAACTGGTGTAAACAATGCTGCAAAGACCATCACATTGGGTGGAGATTTTGTGACATCGGGTAATAAATTAACACTAACATCCACTTCTGCTTCAACCAATGTGACCCTTCCTGTCACAGGAACTTTAGCCACACTGGCGGGTACAGAATCAATGACGAATAAAACAATTAACGGACTTTCACTTGCAGGACAAGCAGTCGGATTTACGATTGCTGGCGGTACTACTAGTAAAATATTAACCGTTTCAAATACAGCCAATGTGAGTGGGACAAATACGGGTGATGTGTCATTGACCGGTGAAAATTATATGACTATTTCTGGTCAAACACTTACAACCAATGCAGTGGATCTATCTGGCACCAATGTAACAGGGGTCTTAGCTGCTGCACGTTTTCCAGCACTTACTGGTGATATCACCAATAGTGCAGGCGCAGTTGCTACAACTATTAGTGCAAATGCAGTAACGACTTCAAAAATTGCGGATGCAAATATTACCCTTGCTAAAATTCAAAATTTAGGCGCTAAAAAAATCATTGGTAATAAAAATGCTTCTACTGGTGTTCCTGGAGAAATTGAAATTGGATCTGGATTAAATTTAGATGCAAGCACAGGTGTTTTAACTGCAGTCAGTTCGGGCCTAAGTAGTTTAAATGGCTTAACGGGATCGACTCAAACATTCTCTACAGGAACTGCTGCAGGCGCTGGGAATGATTTTAATATTGCAAGCAGTGGATCTGCACACACATTTAACTTACCTAATGCAAGTGCAACGGTTAGAGGTGTTGTTACAACAGCAGCTCAGACATTTGCAGGAACCAAAACATTTGATGCAGTAACTGTGGCAGGTGCTTTATCAGCTAATTCTAGTTCGGCAACCATTGCTGGTTTTAACGCGGCAATTACAAATGTATCTTCGGCATTAACGATTAATGGCACCAATGCTTTGACCTATAATGGTAAAGTGATTGTATGTACAGGAGGGCCAACCATCACATTTGACGGAAGCACTTTGCCGGTTGGATTTTCTTGTATGGTCTTACAATCCGATAATACGAGTGTGAATTTCAGTGGAACTGTTAATAGATTCAATTACACAGCAACTTCGGGCATCTATTCCATTGCAACTGCGATGTGTTTTGCGGCAGGCTCTGTTTTGTTAACTGGAGATATACAATAATCAATGAAAAAAATACTGATTACTATATTATTAGTTAGTGCGACAAGTTTTGCTTGGGCGCAAATTAGTTTGCCTCAACTGCAGTCTTTGCAATATAGTACTACTAGTTTTGGGAATGCACTCAATTTTAATGGCACAAACACTTATGGCATAGGACAGGTGTATGTACAAGACTCAATCACTGATTTTACAATCGAATTTTGGTGCAAGAATACAGGAACAGACGGAACCAATGATAGGATTTATAGCTCTTATAACAACAATGGTTTTCATATTGCAAAAAGTACATCTCAATTAAAATTATTGTTTTCAGACATGGGAGGAACTGTATCATGGTCAACGCCATGTACTTTCGAGTCGAACAGTTGGATTCATTTTGCTTTTGTAAAAAATAATGGTGTGTTAACGGTATATAAAAATGCGACATCAGTAGCTACCTACACAGTTATAGCTGACAGTATTTTGCCAACAATGTTTCGACTTGGATCAAATATTGACGGCGAAGGAGAAAATGGAAATTTCACAATAGATGAATTAAGGATTTGGAATAGTGTGAGGACAAGATCCGATATCCAAAAATATATGTACTCTATTGTTAATCCCAACATCAACGCCAGTCTTAAACTTTATTATCGTTTTGATCAAGGTGATGCAAGTGGTACCAACACCAACGAACGCGGATTATATAATTCTGCAATTAATTAAACAACAATGAAAAAGCAATTTTATTTATTCTTATTACTGATGTTATTTAATTGTATCACCTTTGCTAATAATTTAGTCATTGGGACACCTGCATACAATTCAAGTACCAATCAAGTTAGTTTTACAATTAAGTGGGACAATAGTTGGAGGGTCAATAACGGACCTTCCAATTGGGACGCTGTTTGGGTATTTGTAAAAAGACAACCCTGCGGTATTAATGGTATTTGGTCTCATGCAGTTTTAAGTACAACCTCAAGTGATCATAGTATTTCCGGATCTTATGGACTAGAAGTGGATGCTGTTGCAGATGGAATGGGTGTATTTGTCCGCCGCCCAAGTGCTGCAGGAAATGCAATCGGTTCATTTGCCACTACAAGTACGGTGACCTTAAAATTGTCTGGAAATTACAATCCGGCCTTAATTGGTTCAACTTCGAATGCAGACAATTTTAAAGTGATTGGAATCGAAATGGTCTATGTGCCTCAGGGTGCATTTTATATTGGTGATGGTAGAAGTACAAATTCATCCAACTTTTCAAATGGAACTTTAAGGGCTGCAAAACAAATTACTAGTGCAATCCAGTCTAGTGGTATAGGTACTTATGCGAATTACACGAATGCACCAGCTTATGCGAATGTAGTAAGCTTGCCAAGTACATTTCCATTAGGCTTTAATGGTTTTTATTGCATGAAATATGAAATTAGTCAACAGCAAATAGTTGATTATTTAAATACATTAAACTATGATCAACAAAAAGCAAGATTAGGTGTATGGTCGGGTAGAGATCCAAGTACAACAGGTGCTTATTTTAGCAATGCAGCAAATAACTATCGTCAAGAAATTAAAGTCACTACCGCAGGTACAGACAATACCATACCGGCAGTTTTTGGTTTAACCAATACATATAATGCTTATTTACCAGCAGGTTATTTAAACTGGCAAGACTTAACGTCTTATTTAGATTGGTCAGGTCTAAGACCCATGACTGAATTTGAATATGAAAAATCATGTCGTGGAACATTAGCGCCTGTAGCGTATGAATATCCATGGGGTACAACTGTAATCAATCCTGGAAATGGAGGAATGTCCAATATGAATACTGCTAGTGAAACAATGAGTAGTGTTAACGATGGATTAACGCATTATAACTGGGATGGTGGTCCAATGCGATCAGGATTTGGAGCAACAGCTAAATCAAATAGAGTTCAAGCAGCGGCAAGTTTTTATGGCATCATGGAATTAGCGGGCAATGTGTATGAGCAATGTGTTGGCGGTGGTGCCAGTTACAATTATGCCGGATTTACGACAACAAATGGAGATGGGGTATTAGCAAATAATGGATTAGCGAACGTGACTGGCTGGCCAATCAACGGTGGATTGAGTTCAGGCACCATGTATAAGGGAGGTGCGTTTTATAACAACACAGGAAATAATAATTATTTCCAAGTATCAGATAGATCTTTTTACCAAGGTCAATCTACTAATGGAAATACAACAAGAGATAGGGCTACTGGTGGAAGGGGAGTTAGAAATTTTTAATATTCAATTTTTAAATTAACAATATGAAACAATTTTGTTTAATCGTATTTGGTTTTTTTCTAAGCACATTCGCAGTGAAGGCGAATAATCTTGTGATAGGAACAACTACTTATTCTTCTGCAAATCAAACCTTGACATTTACAGTTGCATGGGATAATAGCTGGTCTATTAGTTCAGGCCCGTCTAATTGGGATGCTGTCTGGATTTTTGTAAAAAGACAAAACTGCTCAGGGAACAATGACTGGGTACATCAATTAGTGAGTACAACTAATGCAGACCATAATGCACAAACAGGAGGCTCGGCTTCAACTGTTGTAGCTGTAAATGCAGTGTCTGATGGGATGGGTGTTTTTGTAAGAAGAATTGGAACGAATGTAGTGGGGAATGTTTCGGCACAAACAATCACATTAAAACTAGGTGCTACGAATCCAAGTATCACCACTTCCAATAGTGATAATTTTGAAGTGCTTGGAGTTGAAATGGTGTATGTACCTCAAGGTCAATTTTATATTGGGGATGGCCGTCCGTCGAATACCAATAATTTTTCTGCAGGCAATACGAATCAACCTTTGTTAATTACTTCAAGTGTACAGGCGAGTGGATTAGGTACTTACAATAACTATGTGACCAATCCTGCTTATGGTTGTTCTGTTGCACTACCAAGTACATTTCCATTGGGGTACAATGGTTACTATTGTATGAAATATGAAATTCAGCAAGGTTTAGTAGTTGAATTTTTAAATACACTTACTTATGATCAACAAGCAAAAAGATTAGCTCCATATGGGAGATTGCCCAATGTAGTCAATACTTATTTTGATGAAAACTCTTACTTTGTCAATGTAAAAGTGACTACCGCTGGAACTTATAATACGGTACCTGCAATTTTCTCATGCAACTTCCCTTATGTTCCTCAATCACATTTAAACTGGACGGACTTTACAGCAATTTTAGACTGGTCTGGATTAAGACCAATGACTGAATTTGAATATGAAAAAGCATGTAGAGGTCCGTTGAATCCAGTGGCTTATGAATATCCATGGGGGAATACCACCATTAATTTTATGAACAATGGGCAATCTTCTGCTACTTTTAATTATGGTGTTGCAGAAGGATTCTGCCATGGTGGTGCATGGAATGGAAGCCCTATACGTTCAGGTTTTGCAGCCAATGCAACCACCAACCGTTCACAAGGTGGTGTTACTTATTATGGTATCATGGATATGGCTGGTCAAGTTTACGAGCAATGTGTTGGTGGAGGAAATGGATACAATTATTCTACGTTCACCAACTTAAATGGAGATGGTGTTTTAGGGGCTGATGGAAATGCCAATACTTCCAATTGGCCATTAGATGGAGGAGCCAAGTCAGGCACCATTGTTAAAGGAGGATTCTTTAATACGAGTAGTGGAAACTTACCTGCTTTTCAAGTATCTGATAGACAATTTCATGGAGGTGTTGTTAGCAACAATGAAAATTATAAAGATCGATCTATGGGTGGTCGCGGGGTTCGTACATTTTAATTTTAAAAAATAATGGATATGAAAAAATATATTGTAATTGCATTTTTGAGCTTATTCATGGGGACTCACTCGTATGCCAATAATCTTGTGATGTCCACTCCTGTGTATGACAATACTGCTAAAACAATCAGTTTTACAATTGCATGGGACAATAGTTGGAAAGTGGGATCAGGTCCTTCTAATTGGGATGGGGTGTGGGTATTTGTAAAACGTCAAGCTTGTTCTAATACGAATACTTGGGCCACTGCTTTATTAAGTACTACATCTTCTGATCACACGAGTGCAGCAGGAACCAATCTATTAACAATTGATGCTGTAGCAGACGGTTTGGGTGTTTTCATTAGAAGAACGGATGCAGGTATCGGCAATATAGGTACGCATAATATTACACTTGCTTTAAATAGCAGTTTAACAACTCAACCTGCAATTGTAGCTTCTGCTGCTGATAATTTTAAAGTCATTGGCACTGAAATGGTCTATGTTCCACAAGGTGGATTTTATTTAGGCGATGGTCGTGGTACAAATACTTCTAATTTTTCTGGAGGCAACAATGCTTCCACGCCTTTATTTATTGACGCAACAGTTCAGTCAGCAGGATTAGGTTCTGCAACTGCATACACATCGAATCCAATTTATGGTTGTCCAGGTAATTTGCCCTCTACATTCCCATTAGGATACAATGGATTTTGGTGTATGAAATATGAGTTGAGTATGGTGGCTTATACAGAATTTATGAATTGTCTAACTTACGATCAACAAGCAGCAAGATTGGAAAAATGGGGCGGGCGTTATCCTAACCAACTTGGCGCCAACTTTGGTAATGCATCTAATAAAGGCTATTTAGCAGTTACGACGCCTGGAACTTATAATACAGTACCTGCTGTATTTAGTTACAATACGACTTATGCCAATTATTCTCCTGTCTCTTTTTTAGGCTGGAGAGATTTAACGGCCTATTTAGATTGGGCTGGATTAAGGCCGATGACTGAATTTGAATTTGAAAAAGCTTGTAGAGGTACATTGAATCCAGTTGCTAATGAGTATCCTTGGGGAAATACTTTAATCACTCAAGCTACTGGAAACAATATGGCTGGGCAGGTAGCTGAAAAACCTGGACAAAGCGGAGATGGATTGTGTTTGTATAGCTGGGATGATCCTAACTGGGCACCTTACAGGTCTGGGTATGCTGCAAATGCAACGACGACAAGATCATTGGCGGCTGCAACCTATTATGGAATTTTGGATATGGGAGGTAATGTTTTTGAACAAGTGGTTGGCGGTGCTGGGTATGATTATTCCAATTTCACCACGGTGAATGGGGATGGAATTTTAGGCAGCGATGGTCATGCAAACACTACAGGATGGCCTGCAATCAATGGTTCAAATTCTGGTAATTATGTAAAGGGTGGATCTTTTGGAAACTATGGCGCAACAGTGATACAGGTTTCTGACAGGACTTTTTTTGCAGGAACCACCATTAACAATGGCATTACTGGTAATTCAGGCGGTAGAGGTGTTCGTTCAAATTAATCCTATTTATAGTAAGTGTCTAGATTTAAATTAATCATATTATTTTTCTTTCTAGTATTGACTTCGTCTTTGATGGGGCAATATACTGGAGGATCTTACGGCGGTACCGCTAAGTTGCAAATTAGTGCAACTGCTTGTGCTATTGCCATAGACAATAGTGTGTTAATTTATTCAGGCGGCAGTTATGGTGGAACAGCAAAATTAAATATTAGCAATACTGCTTGTGCAACGAGTCTTGATAGTACCTTATTGATCTACAAAGGAGGTAGTTATGGTGGAACAGCCAAGCTTGCTATTTCAAATGTAGCTTGTACCTATACTTTAAATGAATCTGTTTTAATTTACAAAGGTGGAAGTTATGCTGGTACAAGTGCGTTAGAAATTGAAGCGACTGCATGTCCAGCTCCTGAGCTAATGAATATATTCGTTGGTGGTACTTCGTCCACTTCTGAGGCTGGAAATTTAGTGGCAACCAATACCGCAAATATTGCTGGGCCATTCATTGCAACGATCAACGATTCAACCATTATTGGTGGAAACTGTGTCACTTTAGCAACAACAGGAACAGGTGCTACTACCTATTCTTGGAGCCCAAGTGTAGGATTGAACAATGCCAATGTTCAAAACCCAATAGCAAACCCATCCGTAACAACCACCTATACGGTTACTGCTACTGGAGCATCAGCAGGTTGTAGAGATAAGGCAACTGTGACAATAAATGTGTTAACCAATGCGAGTGTTACGACGTTAGCCTATCCGTCCAAAGTTTGTAATACCATAACTACTTTACAAGAACCCACTCTTACAGGCATTACGAATGGTACATTTAGCGCAAGCGATCCAGGATTGAAAATTAATGCAAGTAGTGGTTTGATCAATCCCAATACGAGTAATGTTGGAACCTATGTGGTAACCTATACTTATGGTTCTTGTAATAATGTATTGACTGCAAATATTGAAATCACCAACGATTGTGCAACCAATATTGGCGCTTTAGAGTATCCTAATATTTTTAAGGGTGGATATGATAATGCGTATCTTCCAAAAGCAATTGTCACTCAAGCCGCATGTACACTGAATTATGATTATACTCAATTAATCTATTCAGGGGGATCGAATGAGCCAACTGCTCCTAAATCAATTTTAGTTCAGGCCGCGTGTACGCCTAACTATGATTTTACACAACTTATTTATGCAGGTGGAAATAGTGCGACATTGGCAGCTAAGTCGATTTTAGTTCAAGCAGCCTGTACGCCGAATTTGGATTATACACAACTTATTTATGCTGGCGGATCTAGTGCAGCCAATGCACCAAAGTCTATCTTAATGCAAAGTGTTTGTTCGGTCCCGGTAGGAGATAATTTTTATATTGGTGGTGATGGAGTGGGTTATGGCAACGGAAGTCTAACGCCATCTTCTAGTGTGGTAACTGGAACTGCTGTCGGTGTTAGTTCAGATGTAACTATTTGTCCAGGCGCGCCAACGACACTTGGGGCTACGGGTGCAACTACTTATACATGGTCTCCAGCAACTGGTTTAAATAATTCTTTAATTGCAAATCCAATTGCATCTCCAACTACTACTACGGTATATACTGTTGTGGGAACAGGATCTGGTGTAGGTTGTATAAATACAGCCAAAGTGACTGTAACTGTGATTCAGGATGCATTCACAACTGTATCCTATGGTGCGTATAGTTTTGACGAAATGGACATGAATGTTAAAAAAGTAAATTTCATCAATGGTCCATTGAATGGAACTTTTTCTTACACACCAACTGGGTTATTCTTTACGGCTGCTGATGGATCGTTTACACCTGGGTTAAGTACAAGTCAACCTTATACAATCAATTATAATTATACAAAAGGTATTTGTAATTATACCTATGCTGTAAATATCAATATAACTAAGTTGCCTCCTACAATTACTTATACAAGTCCCGCAACCTTTTATATCAACTATGCAAGTATTGCATTATTGCCAACCAATTCTGGGGGTGCTGCAGATATTTTTGAAGCATTAGATGCATTGCCTACTGGTTTAAGTTTAAATACAACCACTGGAGAAATCACTGGAACGCCTACACAATTGGTGAATAATGTATCAGTTCGCGTAAGAGCTGCAAACTACAAACGTGACGGTTCAATTAACTGGAGTGAATTAACAACTGTAGTCATATCCGTAAAAAAACCAACTATCACTTTAGCTGTTTCAACGATACCAAGTTTAAATACCACTTATGGAGCTGCATCAGCCAATACAAGTTTCAATGTTCAGGGAGATAATATCATTAATTATGTTCTAGTAAGTATGCCATCTGGATTTGAGGCATCTGTGAATTCAGGAACTAGCTTTGGTGATACTATTCGTATGTATCCAACAGCGGAGCATTTGATTAATCAACCATTGTATATCAGATTAAAACGAACTGCTGGAGTGGGTAATTTCAATGGGAATATTACACTAACCTCAACTAGCGCGGACAATGTTGCGGTGTCTACTACAACAAGTTATGTGGCGCCTGCAACTTTAACCATAACAGCTAGATACTTTCAGAAATTTTATGGCTCAACAATAAGACTTGGTGCAGGAAGTAAATATTTCACTGCAACAGGGTTGGTGAATGGTGAAACAGTTGGCTCTGCAACAATTACTGCAACTGGCGGAACCGCTGTGGATGATGCTGTTGGATATTACACGATCACTCCATCCTTGGCTACTGGAGGTACATTCTCAAGTTCTAATTACAATATTAATTATGTCGCAGGTCAGTTTCAAGTAGTCTATAGCTTGTATAATTTTGCTATGACAGGTAATACTTCGAATTGGGTAATAGGTAAGGTTCCTATGCCAGGTATTTCAAATAGCAACATTACAAATTTAGAATATAGCACAGCAACTTATTCTTCAATGATTTCTGCTGCATTTATCAATATCGATCAGAGAGGTGTTTGTTACAGTACGAGTCCAACACCAACTATTCAAGATAATATTATTGTAGACGGCGCTGTAACGTCAGGTAGTCTGACGGTTAATTTAACCAATCTAACACCATTAACTACTTATTATATTAGAACATTTGTTACGATTGGCAACAAGACCATTTATAGCAATAGTTATAAATTTACAACACCTAAGAAGCCTTTAAATAGTATTCTTTTAGCTACAAGTGGACAATATCTTTCTTTTCCAAGGTCCGCGAATATGATCGCCCCTGGAGATTTTACTTTTGAAACTTGGATTAAATTTAACACAATCGGTGCGGTTGTAATGGATCCAATTTTTGGTGGTGGACAGGGTGATTATTTCTCTATTTATTCTGGAACAGTTGCTGCTCGAATTGATGTTAATAATCCTTGTGTTGCTGATCGTCATTTTAATCCAATATCAAATATTGCGACTGGTGTATGGCATCATATGGCATTGGTTAGAACAGGATCTGTCATAACCACATATTTAGATGGTGTTGCGAATGGTACAACAAGTTGTACTGGTGCTTTCTTAAATTCAGCGAGTGTTAGTACAATTCTAATTGGTAAAAATACATGGAGGTCTGGCAATTTGAATGCATATATCACCAATATGAGGCTTGTTGTTGGATCGGCATTGTATACATCTAATTTCACTCCACCAACTACCATGCTCACATCAATTCCTGGTACGCAATTTTTGTTGACTGTGGATGATGCAGCTAATCCATATAAGGATAGTGGCCCTAATAATGTCACCATTAGTGCCTTCGGTGCTCCAGTATTCAATCGAGCAGGCGGGCCATTTTAATTAAGACATTGTATGGTTAAATTGAATTTATATTTTCTCTTTATTATTTTGAATTGCTCAAGCATGTCTAGTCATGCACAAATTATATCCACTCCTTTTCAAGCTTCTAATCACGCATTCAAATTTGCTAATGCATTGGAGTTTGATGGTGTAAATGATTATGTGAATGTTACTAGGCCAGTGGGGGATGATTTTACGATAGAGTATTGGGTCAAGACGACGCAATTGGGTTCTTCTGGTTCAATGTGGTATAATGGTGTTGGCATAGTGGACGCAGAAGTAGGCGGGAGTACAAATGATTTTGGTACTTCTTTGAATGGTTCTAAGTTGGCATTTGGCATTGGGAATTCAGATTACACAATTATTAGTAACGCGAGTATCAATGATGGTACATGGAAGCATATAGCTGTAACAAGAACTAAAAGTACTGGGGCAATCGCAATTTACATCAATGGGGTTTTAGATAAAACGGGCACTTGTAGTAATTATGGCACTTTAAATGCACCTAGCTTTGTTCGTTTAGGCGGTATGCAAACTGCAACAAATTATTTTGATGGTGCATTAGATGATATTAGATTTTGGAATGTGGTAAGAACACAGGCGCAGATTGCTGCAAATATGAACAAAGAATTAAATGGAGATGAAGCTGGATTGGTCGCTTATTTTAAATGCAATCAAGGTCTGCCAAATATAACCAACACTAGCATTACTACTTTATATGATGAGACAACAAATTATCATACTACGTTGACTAATTTTACTTTGACTTCCTACAATAGTAATTTTATATTTGGGCGTTTAAATACAAATGTTGTAACCGAAGGTTTATTAATGTATGTAGATCCTGCTGTTAAAAGGTCGTATAATGGATCTGGCACAACTGTCACAGATATTAGTTTGAATGCAAACAATGGAACCTTATCGACTTCTGCTCCGGTTTTTAATAGCGCTCCTAAAAGATTTACATTCAATGGAACCACCAATAATTTTATTAGTCTTGCTAGTTCAAAATTCAATACTACTTATACGGGTAAAACAATTATGGTCGCTGCAAAAATGGATCCTAATTTCGGTACTAGTATTTTTAGAGCATTGTTTGGTTGTTCATCAGGTAGTAGGAATTTTAATTTTTATGTATACCAGAATGGCAGTGGCTATGTAATGCATTTTTCTGCAGGAGGTTCAGGTACTTTCAGTAATCCATTAGCTATTAACACTGGACAATGGATGATCCTTGCAGTAACACAGGATGCAACTATCACTAGGTATTATTTAAATGGAATTCAAGTTGGAGTAACAGATATGCCATTGGCCCAGTATGCCTCAAATACAGAAGAATATATTGGAAAGGCAGATAATTATTGGCTAGGCGATATTGGACCAATCTTGATTTATAAAAGATGTTTATCTGAATCTGAAATTATGAAAAATTACAATGCTTTAAAAAGTAACTTAGGATTGTAATGCTTATTTAAAAATTACATACACCCCCCAGCTCATCACATAAGCTAGTCCAGTCATCATGACAAATTGTATAGCAGGCCATTTCCAAGAACCTGTTTCTCTTTTTACAATAGCGAGGGTGCTCATGCATTGCATAGCGAGTACATAAAAAACCATCAGAGAAAGTGCAGTAGCCAAACTATAAACAGGTTTACCATCCGGCCAAACAGAGGCACGTAGTTTTTCTCTTAAACTACTATTATCATCTTCTTCTACACTGTATAAAGTAGCCATGGTGCCCACGAATACTTCGCGTGCAGCAAAGGAGGTAATGAGTGCAATACCAATTTTCCAATCATATCCTAGTGGTTTAATCACTGGTTCAATTTGTTTGCCTAATAACCCTGCATAAGAATTTGCGAGCTTATCGGTGTGGTATTGTTTTTCTAAAACAACTTGTTGGGATGGATTGGCTTTAATGGCCATTGCATATTGTGTATCCAATTGATCCATTTTTTTACTAGGGCCATAAGAACTTAAAAACCAAAGTAATAAACTAATCACAATAATTACTTTACCTGCGTCTACCACAAATATTTTAGCTTTTTGAATCATCGTCATACCCACATTGCCCCAGCGCGGTGCACGATATACAGGTAGTTCTAAAATAAAATAACTCTTCTCTTTAATCTTGATAAAGAATTTTAAAATAAAACTTGCAGCCAATGCCATCACAATGCCCAATAAGTACAATGCCATCATCACCAGCCCTTGTAAACTTAAAAAGCCAAAATACATTTTCTCGTCTATCACTAAGGAGATTAATATCGTGTACACAGGCAATCTTGCACTACAACTCATGAATGGCGTTACTAAAATAGTAAGTAGACGTTCTTTTTTATTTTCAATATTTCTTGCACTCATGATGGCAGGTACAGCACATGCAAAGCCACTAATCATGGGCATTACGCTCTTGCCATTCAATCCCACTTTACGCATGAGCTTATCACTTAAGAAACTAATTCTTGCCATATAGCCCGTGTCTTCCAGTAAAGTGATGAGTCCAAATAAGATCATGATCTGTGGTACAAAAATCACAATACCACCAATGCCTGCAACTAGTCCATTCACCAATAAATCCTGCCACCAAGCTTCTGGCAATACTTGATTCAAATAAGTTGTGATATTGGTGAAGATCCATTCAATCCCATCCATTGGGAAGGATGCCATCCAAAATACGGATTGAAACAATAAGAATAAGACGGACAATAAAATGAAGTAGCCACCTATGCGGTGTAAAAAAATATTATCTAAACGATCTGTTCTTTTTTTCTTTGCAGTAGGATCGGGTTCTGTTACCCATTTTTTCATCAACTCTTGAATGCGATGATAACGTTGTAAAATCTCCTGTGCCTGTGTTTTGGTAGGATTAAAGTCGTTGTCAATTTCTATCTGCTCAATATGTGCTTGCATTTCCTGCTCTAATGGAAAAGTTTCATGGTGCATTAAATAATGCAATGCAGCATAATCACTGTGTGTAGGATAGGTTTTTTTAAATGCATCAATCGCTGTAGGAGCAAGGTTTTTATTATCAATAAAACTTGCTTGATTTCTTGATCGTGGCGTTTCAATAATTTGCCCTAATACTTTTTTTAACTCTGTTAGACCTTTGTTTTTTCTGGCATCTACTGCCACCACAGGAATACCTAAATCGGATTGTAATCCAGCGATGTCTATTTTGATTCCTTTTTTGTGTGCTAGGTCATTCATGGTGAGTGCCAAAACCACAGGAATTTTTAAGTCAATGATTTGACTACAAAAAAGCAAATTTCTTTTTAAGTTACTCGCATCCGCTACCAATAAAATCACATCTGTTTTTACGTCCTCATCTACCCCCATGAGTACCCTATAGGCCACCCATTCATCTTCTCTTTTTGGGTAGAAGCTATAGGTGCCCGGAAGATCAATTAAGGTACTAGCATGTGGGCCAATCTGGATATCGCCTGTTTTTTTATCTACAGTGACCCCAGGGAAATTGCCTACTTTTTGTTGCAAACCTGTTAGGGCATTAAAAAGCGAACTTTTTCCACTATTGGGATTCCCCACCAAGGCGATATGTATACCTGCTTTCACGATTGGTCGCAAAGCTAGCCATTAAGCCTAGCTACTACTTACGAAATTAGAAATTGAAGCCATTGAAAATGCATGATTTTTAGCAGTTTTTACAGAATTTGCCAACTAAACTAAGCTTCATTGCTTAATTTTGAGGCTCAAACTCGAACTATGCGCCAAATTAGTACCCTACTTTTTGTTTTTGTTTCTTTTATTGGACTTGCTCAAAAGCAAAATAAGTGGGATCGTCAAATGATCAAAAATCTAAAATTGCATGTTCAATATTTAGCAAGTGATGTGCTAGAAGGCCGTCGTGCTGGTAGTTTGGGAGAACAAAAAGCAGTGGATTATATCATTGCTCAATATGAAAGTGTTGGCATGCAGCCGATGGGACAGGATGGATTTGTTCAGGCTTTTCCAATCAATGAAGGTAAAAAATGGGGTACAGATGCTGTTTTAAGCATCAATCAACAAGCAATGCAATTTGGTGCCGATTTTTTCACTGTATCTACTGGATTAAACGGTCAATTTACAACAAAGTCTACACTGGCATTAGAAGAGGCGGGGCAGGTTTGGTTTAAAGATTTGCAAGAAGTATTAGAAGAGCAGCAAAGTAATCCGCATTTTGATTTGCAAGATTGGATCAAAACGACCACTACTTCCATGCAACAAAAAAATGCAAAAGCATTATTCTTATACAATAGTGGGAGCCTAGTGGATAATATTCAATTTAATAAATTTGACACCGCTGCGCCACTTGCTATTCCGGTCGTATATATCACTAAAGATGGTTTTAAAAAACATTTTAATGACGCATTAGGCACATTTGATATTGATGCCAATTTAGTTTTAGAAACTCAAAATAGAATAGGGAAAAATGTGGTTGCATTTATTGATAATAAAGCAGCACACACTGTTGTGCTAGGTGCGCATTTAGATCATTTGGGATACAACCAAGATAAGAATGCTTTAGATATCAACGGGGAAATACGAAATGGTGCGGACGACAATGCCAGTGGTACTGCAGCTTTGATAGAATTGGCTAAATTATTAAAAAAAGCATCTAAGCAAGGGGCGGATGAATACAGTAAGAACAATTATTTAATCATTCACTTCTCTGCAGAAGAGTTGGGATTGATTGGAAGTAAGTATTGGTTAGAAAATCCAACCATCAAAACCAGCTTGAACTATATGGTGAATATGGATATGGTGGGCAGGTATGATGCGGCTAAAAAAATGAGCTTAGGTGGATATGGTACTTCTAGTAAGTGGTCGGAAATCATTCAAAAAACACAGACTAATTTATTGTATACCATTGACAGTGCTGGCACTGGACCAAGTGACCATGCTAGTTTTTATAGAAAAGATATGCCAGTGTTATTTATGTTTACAGGTAGTCATGCAGATTACCATAAAGCTACAGACGACTGGGATAAAATTAATTATGTAGGTCAAAAAGATATTTTACGTTTTGTACAAAATATTGTGAAGACAACGAATAGCTACGGCAAGCTTGATTTCTTAAAAACACGCGAAGCTGCAATGGGTCGTAGCACTAAATTTACAGTGAGCTTGGGTGTCATGCCTGATTATGCGTTCACAGGCACAGGGCTTAGGATTGAGGGCGCTTCTGCCGGTAAATTAGGCGAGAAATTAGGCTTAAAGGCGGGTGACATTTTATTGCAAATGGGAGACTATAAATTCATTGATGTGATGAGTTATATGACTACTTTATCCAAGTTTAAAAAGGGCGACACTACTTTTTTAATTTATAAACGAGGTACAGAAGAAGTGAAAGTAGCAATTACCTTCTAATTTTTCTTTGCTGTAAATGCATCAAATAACTATTTTATATTGTGAGTGCTAAATTAATTTTAAATCAGGAGGAGATCAATGAGCAAGACTTTGAAGGGTCTCGTATTCTTGGCATCACGGCACCGATTAAAAATTATCAGTTTTGCATTTTACTCAATCAATGCATGGGCTTTGAATTTAGGTTTAATCCCAATCATGAAATTGCATTAAAGCGTAAAAATAGAACCTATTATTTTTCTATGTATGAAGGCTATGAGCCCAATACCACCATTGGACATTTTGTGTACCACAATCAATTTGACGGCGAGTATTTATTGCCCGAATTAAAACATATGGACTTTATCTGGTGGATCAGAGGGGAATGGATTGAAGATGAAAAAGTGAAAGATATTTTACATACTATTCGCAATATCAAAGGGGTACAATTGGTTGCTGAATTAACGCCAGAACAAATTAAAAACAAAGGGCATTTGATTTTTGAATAAGCTTACACGTTTACTTGAATTCTCTTTTCAGCAGCTTCCGTGCAAACGCCTATGGGTGTTGTGTTTTCGACGCCTGCATCCTTTAATATAGTTTGTACTTCTTCCAGGGCTTCTGGCGCTACTGCAATTAATAATCCTCCATTGGTTTGCGGGTCAGGTAAAATTTGGAAAGCTTCCATTACATTCACTCCTGTGCCAAAAGCAACTTCTTTGTTGTAGGCATTCCAGTTTCTATAGGTAGCGTCTGGTATTGCTTTTTGTGCAATGTATTTTCTAGCAGCATCTAAAATGGGCAACTGATTGTAGTTGATTGTTGCGCCTAATCCACTGCCTTCCATCATTTCTAATAAATGTCCTAAAATCCCAAATCCAGTGACGTCGGTCATCGCGTGTACGCCTTTTATTTTTCCGAGTGCAGCGCCTACTTTATTTAGCGTGGTTAATTGTTGCACTAATAATTCTAAGTCGGCTGCTTCTATCAATCCTTTTTTTTGCGCAGTTGCCAATATGCCCACGCCTAAAGGCTTGGTCAATAACAATACATCCCCAACAACCGCACTATTGTTTCTTTTTAAATTTTCAATGGCCACCATCCCGTTTACAACCAATCCAAAAATGGGATCCTTGCTATCAATGCTATGTCCGCCAGCCATCACAATACCTGCTTCTGCACAAACCGATCTTGCACCTGCCATCACTTCTTGTGCTGCTGAAACAGGGATGGTATCAATTGGCCAACCTAGTACAGCTAGCGCAAACAAAGGGCTTCCGCCCATTGCATACACGTCGCTTATCGCATTTGCTGCCGCAATTTGACCAAATTGAAAAGGATCGTCTACAATGGGTAAAAAGAAATCAGTGGTGCTAATGAACGCATTGGTCTCATCTATCTGATACACTGCTGCATCATCTTTTGTGTCGTTACCTACTAATAATTTAGGCGTACTAATGCCCACACTATGTTGAGCTAATATTTCTGAAAGTACCGCTGGGGCTATCTTACATCCACATCCAGCGCCCTTTGAATATTGTGTTAATGCTATTTTCATGCTCTGTTATTCGCTATAATTTTAAAATCAATTGTTTAACTAAATTTCATTTTACCCATCTCAAATTTATTTTGAGTTGAACTCAATGATATGTTGATCGAATTGTTGCATTGTCTTTTCATCTCCATTGCTTTGCCATTCCAGAATGGTCGCATTCAATGACTTTGTCAAAGATTCCTGCAAAGAAAGGATTTCCCAGTCGCGTCCGGTAATTTGTTTTAAAGAAACCGGGTTGGGCGCGTCCGGTGAAAATACAGTTTGATTGATATTGATCCCTATCCCCACCACCGACCATGTCCACTCCGTCCCCCTAACTAGATTTTCGATCAAGATGCCTCCTGCCTTTCTGTCACGCCAATAAATATCATTTGGACGTTTTATCTTGGTATCGCCATTGGTGTATCCATCAAAAAAACTGCGAATGCCTAGTGCAATGGCTGCCGAAAACCCAATTTGGTGGGTTGGTGACCATTTTTTGAGCGAATCCAACTGTTTTAATTCCAAAATATAGGTGCAAAGCAAGTTTTGACCCTTTGTGCTCTCCCAAACACGTCCATGTTGTCCTTTTCCATGGGTTTGAAAATCGGCTCGAAAACAACTGCCAGACTTGGCTAAACCATCCTTGATTTGTGCCATGGCATAGATATTGGTACTATCTATTAAAGGCAGTTCTATGAGCGGTTCACCCAAAATGTTAAATGGTGTGGCTAGTGGCAAAGAATTGTTATTTTTGTAAAGTTAGTTTAGAAACAGGATTTAACACATTAAAAATAAGCGCATTGGAACAACTTTCTTCTTTAAATGACCGTAAAAAAAGT